>ERZ827037.114-NODE-114-length-95464-cov-11.202423_pt1 | contig 95464 bp, 99 predicted proteins | sample MGYA00519924_ERZ827037 | MGnify/ENA primary metagenome ERZ827037 (study PRJEB31778, sample SAMEA3449250) | human gut metagenome | biome: human gut; feature: human-associated habitat; material: faeces | place: United Kingdom | collected 2010/2012 ... | reverse complement strand
TTATATCTTCTAAGTTTACTGTATCAATTATAAATTCCATTTTCTTTTCTCCTATTCTTTTATTAAGTTTTTTATTCCTGCTTGTAAAGCAACATCATAAAAATGTTGCATTTGTTGCTTGGTAAACATTTGATATGATTCTAATCCGTATTTTAAATTCACAAGTTCATATTTAGCTGAAGCTAAAGGATTATAATTCAACATCTCATATTTTACTTCTGGATTTATTTGAATTAAAAATTTTACGATTTGATGAATATTTTCATCCGTTGCACTCATTGTCGGAATCAGTGGTGTTCTAATGATCACTTTATCTTTATATTCACTTTGTAAAACATAACGAATATTTTCTTTAATAAGTTGTGGTGATACATTTGTACAGGCTTGATGTTTTTGCTCATCAAATATTTTTAAATCTATATAAACTAAATCTAAATAAGGCAATGCCTTTTTTATAAGTTCTAATGATGTATAAAATGATGTTTCAATAGCTGTATGAATCTTTTCTTTCTGACATCTTTTTAAAATTTCAATAAGAAATTCACCTTGCATAAAGGGTTCTCCACCGGAAAATGTAACACCTCCTCCATGTTGAAAGAAAACTTCATCCTCTTTAATTTTATTCATTAATTTATCTAAAGTATACTCTTGACTATCATATTGAATAGCACCACTAGGACATGTTTTAATAACTTGATCAAAGTCTTGATGATTTTGAAAATATGGACGATCGTTTTGATAATTAATTTGTTCTTTGAATTGTTGACAACATCTACAATGAATACATTTATTTTTAAAATAGATGACTTGCCTTTGAGTGTTTAATCCTTCTGGATTTTGACACCATAGACAACGAAGTGGACACCCCTTAAAAAAAACTGTTGTTCTTAAACCACTCCCATCATGTATTGCAAATCTTTTAATATCAAAAACCAATGCTTTAGATATTTTCATAAGTTGTTCTTTCAATAATTTCATCTTGTAGCTTGCCAGCAAGTTCAACAAAGTATGCTGTATAACCAGCAACACGAATTGTCAATGATTGATGATTTTCAGGATGAACTTTAGCATCAAGCAAATCTTCTTTTCTAACAACATTAAATTGTATATGAGGTACTTTTAAATCCACAAAAGCACGTAAGAAATTTTCAAATTTCAAACAGCCTGTTTCTGTTTTAAAAAATTCTGGTAAGAATTTCATATTTAAAAGGCCACCATTCGTCGTACATGAATTATTAAGTTTTGAAACAGATTTTAAAACAGCTGTTGGTCCTTGTAGATCTCTACCATAGACAGGTGACATACCTCCATCAGCAAGTGGTTTTAAAGCATTTCTACCATCTGGTGATGCTCCTACATTTTCACCCATTGGAACATGTGCAGAAACAGTATACATTCCTGTATGATAAGGGCCTCCTCGATAATTTGTATAACGTTTCATCTTTTCTCTAAAGTAACATGCCCATTGATTTCCAAGCTCATCGACCCACTTTACATCGTTTCCATATTTAGGCACTTTATTTAAAAGCATTGTTTGCATGATTTCATAGCCTTTAAAATCTTCTTGTAAAGCATTTAATAAATCATGTTGACTTATCATTTTATCATCATAAACAAGTTGTTTAATAGCTGCTAGAGAATCTGCAAGATTGGCTACTTGAATCATTTGAATACCTGATAGATTATATTTAGCTCCACCTTTAGTAACATCTAATCCTTTTTCTAAACAATCATCAATAACAGTAGATAGAAAAGCTGTTGGTAAATAATCTTGATGTGCTTTTTCTACAATCTTTTCTGCAGCCATCATTTTATCAATAAAATAATCAATTTGTTTTTGAAAAGCATTTTCTAAATCTTGATAAGTTTGATATGTTTCTAAACTTCCTAAATCTAATCCTATTTGTTGCTTTGTTAGTAAACATTTTCCATGATTCAAAGTAAGTTCTAATGCTTTATTTAAATTAAACATGGCTGCATCAGACCATCCTAAATTGTTGCCATGTGTTGTCAGTTCAACACATCCAACAATAGCATAATTACGTGCATCTTTTTCTTCAATTCCTAAATCTTCAATCATTGGTTGAATAATAGCTTCATCATTGAAAAATTGTGGCATTCCACTACCAAGTGAAACAACTTTAATAGCAGCTTGCATTAATTCATGGCTAGAATTTTTATTAAGTCTTACAGATAAATTAGGTTGTGGTAATCCTAAATGCTCTTGAGCTTTTAAACAAAGTAAAGAAAGCTCATTGTACGTATCTTGACCATTTTCATCTACACCTCCAATAGCAATGTTAAAACCAATTGGAAATCCAGCAAAATATTTAGCACTATTTTGATTTCTTAAATAAACAACTTGATTAAATTTCAACCACAAACATTCTAATATTTCTAAAGCTTCTTGTTTAGTAAGACTACCTTTTTCTATATCTCTTTGATAATAAGGATAAAGATATTGATCCATTCTCCCTGGTGAAAAAGAAGAAGCATTGGATTCCATATGTAATATCACAAATAAAAACCATAAAGATTGCACCGCTTCATGAAAAGTTTCTGGAGGTCTTTTAGAAAGATTCATACAAATCTTTCCCACTTCTTTTAATGATTCGATTTTTTCCCTTTCAATCAAATCATGATATCTTTGCATAAAATGAACTGCCCCTTCTAATACAAGAATCGTACATTCATAAAATTCTTTTTGTTCATCTTTACAATTCTTTAATTTTTCTTTTGCTTTTTCCATTAAACCTTGAGGACCAAGTTTTAACCATAAAGCACTATCAGGACAAATATGACCTTGAGCATGATCTTTTTGATTAATTTTTACTACTTTACTTATTTCATTAATTTCTTTTCCATAAGTCCCTTTAATGGCATCTTCTAGAGATTTTCCTTTCCAATAAGGATAAATCTTTTCTCTAAATTCTTTAATATCTTCTTCTTTTACTAAAAATTGATCTTGCGGTCTTGTTGGTAATGTTTCAAATTCTTGGTTGACCCAAGAACATCCACTTTCAGGAAAAACCACACCATATCGTACACCTTTGGTACGATTTCCTACAATCAATTCTTCATCTTCTACAGAAATCTCTAATTCTTCTAACGCTGCTTTTAAAGAAAGTGCTCTTTTTTTAGGAATAGATAACTCTTCATTTTCTTGATAAACACGTGTAATGATTCGTGCCTGTTCAATAGAAGCATAACGTTTACTGCTCAACATCTTTTCTTTTAAATCAGAAATTCTTTTTGTTTGATATAAACAATTCATAACACGCCTCCTTTTATTGCTTTTTATTATTACAAGACTATTATAAATCAATAAAACAATAAATTTCAATAATTGTTTTATTGATTTTACATAAAAAAAGAAATCATTAAATGATTTCTAATCCATACTCCATTATTTTTTCCTTAAAAGGACTTCCTAACTCTTGTTCACCAATATATCCGCTAAATTCACTTAAACTTCCAAAAACATAATTACCATCCAAATTGAACTTTTCATTTTCTGCCACAAGATAACATTTCTTACTTGCATCCATGACTTCTTTTTTTGTAAGTCCATCTTCAACATCATACGTTGTAACCTTATCATCATGAATATTCATGCCTACTGTTCCAATAAAAGCAAGATCAAAACGATAATTGTGAATTTGTTCAATTGCCAGTGCACCAATAAAGCCATCTTTAGCACGATTAAAATGTCCTCCAATAAAAATAAGATTTACATGATGATCACCTTGTCTAAATAATTGCATAATATCAATCATATTAGTAACAATAGTGAGTGGTATATTTTTTTGATAAATACATTTAGCAAGTTCTAAATTCACGGTAGAAATTCCTAAAAATATTACTGTATTTTCTTCTATTAATTCAACTGCTTTTTTAGCAATAATTTTCTTTTGAGTTAAGCGCACACTCATACGTTCATCTACATGATAAGCATGAAGATTCTTTCTTACTTGCATAGCCCCGCCATGAATACGTTTTAAAAGTCCTTCTTTTTCTAAAGCTGTTAAATCTTTACGAATACAATCCTCTGTGACTTCAAAATCAACAGCTAATTCTTTAACTTTTACTTTTCCATCAGTATTTAATCTTGCCATTATTTGTTCATGTCTTTCTTGTTGAAACATCTTTATCACCTCTTAATTCTATATTTCTTTTTCTTGATCTAATAACATTTCTAACATATATAAAGGAACATAACTTACATTTTCTTTACTCGTTCCTATATTTTTTTGTGATAAACGAAAAGCGTATTGTGAATTATATTTTTCCACAAAATTTGTGAACGATTTAGAAACTGTGTTTCGTCCTGCTTTAATTTCAAGGGGACATATTTCGCCTTGATAATAAATAATGAAATCTATTTCCGAGCTTGTATTTGGTTCAAAGTAATAAAGTTCTCTTTCATGCACACTCAAAATTTGAGCTGCTATATTTTCATACAAAGCTCCTTTAAAAACACCTAAATTACCATTCAACAATTCTTTAACAACACTTTCATCAAATTGAGAAACCAATAACCCAGTATCAGCCATATAAACTTTAAACACTGCAGATTCTTTATGAATTTCCAATGGTTTACTGATTGTTTTTAAACGATAAGTTAAATTAACTAATCCACTATCTTTCAACCAATTTAAACTTGCATCAAAATAACGTGCATTTCCTCCAGATTTTACAAGTTTATATTGAAATTTTTTGTTTTCTTTAGCAAGTTGCAAAGGAATAGATTGGTAACATTCCCTTACCTTGATTCTTTCACTACCATCAGCATATTTAACCATATCATTTAGATAGTCACTAACAATTCTTCTTTGTACTAAAAGGGTTTCTTTAAAAGATTTCGTTTCAATATATTTATTTACAACTTCTGGCATTCCCCCAACAACCATATATTCTTTAAATAAATCATTCATTTTATTATGCAATACTTCCATTACAGGCAAATTATTTAAAAGACAATCATTTAAACTTTGAATGACATTTTCTTTCATTCCCAAAGCCTCTATAAATTCCATAAAAGACAAAGGATACATTTGCCATGTTTCAATATAACCAACAGGAAAAGAAGTTGAATTTGCGATAGCAACACCCAACATACTTCCTGAACAAATAATATCACAAGGAAAACTTTCTGCCAAAAATTTTAACGAAGTTAAAGCATCACTGCACGCTTGTATTTCATCCATAAAAAAGAGGGTATTTCGATCAAAATTCTTATCCATAAAAGCAACTTCTAAATATTGTAAAATATCTTTCGGATTGTGTGTTTTCTTAAATAAATCAATAAATTCAAGATCTCTTTCAAAATTTATTTCTACTAAATCCTCATAAGCTTCTTGAGCAAATTCACGTATAATATAAGTCTTTCCAACTTGTCTTGCTCCTTTAATAATAAGTGGTTTTTTATGAGGATTCTCTTTCCATTTCATTAAATCATTCAATATTTTTCTTTTCACTTTTATCACTTCCTTTATTCTATTATACCATCAACTTGATAAAATATGCAAAAATACATTTTTTTACTTGATAAAATATGTAAAATTACATATTTTATCAAGTAATAACTCTTTTTCATAAAAAAATAAGGACTACAATGAGTCCTTAATGATTGGCAAAACAACCTTAAAGGTTGTTCCTTTACCTAATTCACTTTCTAAATGAATTGTTCCTTTATAATATTGAACAATGTGTTTTACAATTGCAAGTCCAAGACCTGTACCACCTGTTTCCTTATCACGCCCTGCATCACATCTAAAGAAACGTTCAAAGACACGACCTTGATCAATAAGTGAAATTCCACGACCTGTATCACTTACTTCAATAATGTAGTCTTGATCAACAAGATAAGAATGAATATTTAAATTTCCTTTTTGTTTATTATATTTAACAGCATTATTAATAAGGTTGTTCATCAATTGTTGGATGTGTTGATGATTTGCGAGATAAGTTTGTGATGTTAAATCACATTCTACTGTAATTTCTCTTTTTTCTATTTCAACTTTTAATGATTCTAAAATATCATCGACAATTGGTTGAAGATGAACAGGATGTTGTATAACTTCAATATCTTTATTTTCAAGTCTTGAAATCATTAAGATATCACTGATAAGACTTGACATATGATCAACTTCTTTTTGTATTTTATCAAGAGATTGTTTTCTTACTTTAGGATCATCAATCATTCCTGCTTGTAATAATTCACTATAACCTCTAATGGATGTCATAGGTGTTTTAAGTTCATGGGAAACATTTGAGAAAAATTCTTGTCTCATTTTTGTAGCATTAACAGATTCAGTAACATTTACAAAGAGTAAAGTCACACCATATTCTACTTTAGCAAGATGGCAATCATAAACTTCTTCATCTTTTTTTAGAGTAACGATTTTAGGTTCTACACCGATATTTTCTAATTGATCTATAATTTGGTGATTGAAGATAAAATCTTGGATAGGTTGATTCACTTCCATTTTATCACTAAAAAGTTGTTTAGCTTTTTTATTGACCATAAGTATTTCATAATTTGTATCTAATAAAATGAACCCTTCATTCATTTTATCAAGAATACTATTTATTTTTAATCTTTCATTTTTCAAAGTTTTTAGTGTTTTTCTTATTGTATCTGCTTGTTCTTTAAGTTTTGTCGCAATAACATTAAATTCATCATATTGATAATGATCAAAACTTAAATAACGATTATCATTGATTTTAGAAACCTCTTCACTAATTTCCTCTAATGGTTTAGTAAGTGTTCTAGAAAAACGATAAGAAAGAGCTAAAGCAACACATAATGATAAAGCAGCACTAATAAATAATGGTTCTAAAAGTGGTCCTATATTATCAAAGATACCATTATAAGGAATCGCAATACGAACAACATAATCGCGATGATAATAAGCCACATACATCATATTCTTTTTAACAGTTGAAGAATAACGTGTCGCATAACCAAACTGATCACTTAAAGCTTCTTTAAATTCACTACGTCCACTATGATTTTCTTGAATCCCCTCTTTATCACTATCCGCTAAAACATTTCCTTCTTTATCAATAATTGTTAAACGTGTATCTTTTGTATAAGCTAAATCATTAAGTTTCTCTACTTGATTATCTAAAGGTTTTTGATAATCAATTTGATTTTCTACAAGCTTTACCGTATAGTACATATCTTTTCTTGTTGTTTGCATCATTTGATCAGAAAGAATCACCATTGAAACACTTGAAGAAAACAATAACGTAATAATTAAAACTGTTGCAAAATATTTAAATAGAGCTTTATTCATCTTATTTCACTTCCTCAACATAGCGGTATCCTACACCTCTAATAGTTTTAATATACTTACTTCCATCATCATCCAATTTAGCTCTTAAAGCACGAATATGCACATCTAAAACTCTTGATTCACCTATAAAATCATAACCCCAAATATGATTTAAAATTTCATCTCTTTCGACTACACGTGTATGATTTTCTACTAAATAAAGAAGTAACTGATATTCTTTATTTGTAAGTTCCATGACTTGTCCATTATGCATCACTGTTCTTATTTGTTTATCAATTTTTAAGGTTTGACTTTCAATAATCGGCGCTGCTTTAGGAGCATGTCTTCTAAGCAAAGAACGTACTCTAGCTTGTAACTCTAAAACACCAAATGGTTTGGTCATATAATCATCACTACCACTATCTAAACCATTGACTTTATCAATTTCTCGGTCCTTCGCACTTAAAATCAAAATAGGTAATTCTTGATCAGTTTCACGTATCTTTTTGATAGCATCAATTCCTGAAATGCCAGGTAACATTAAATCAAAAACAGCTAGATCCACTTGATCATTTTCCATACTTTTTAAAGCATCTAAAGCATTAGAAAATTGTTTAACATTATACCCTGCACTTGTTAAAGCTAAATCTATAATTTCTCTAATATTTTCATCATCTTCTACTACATATATACATTCTTTCATTATTTCCACATCCTTTACATTATCTTAACATAGCAAAGGAGGGGTTATGTTAAGTTTAGGTTAAAAGTTGATTAGAAATAAAAGAACTTATACCATGCTGTTTGTATAAGTCCTTTTTATTATTTATCAAAAATTCTTCTTAGATGTGCATAATCATCAAAGTAATCAATGTTGGTATCATCATTTATTTTATCAAAATTACTTTCTACGAATAAATCTAATTTAATATATGTTCCATATTCAATTAATTTTATTTCTAAATATGTTTTATCTGATTGCTCAAAGAAATTGGAGATAATAGTTATTATTTCTGTATAATTATTTACATCTTTAAAAAAGGAATCATTTCCTATATTGATCAATGATTTTACTTTGGCATTATATTTAGATTTTATGAGAAAAATATAATCATTTAACAAAGTATCAAATATATAATTATTCGTCATAATATTTATTTTATTATCTAATAAATCATAAAATTGTTCTATTTGATGTTTAGCATCATCATATTTTTTATCATCTATGTTATTTTCTATCAAAATTAATCCATATCTTAAACTATGTTGTATTTTTAAAATATTATCATGAAGATAATGTACTAAAGATTGATTTTTTTCTACATATTCTAATTCTTGATTCTTTAACATATATTCTGTTTTTTCATTATAAAGTCGTGTCATATGTAAAAACAAAATACAAACTACAAAAAATAAAACTGTTAACAAAAGCAAAACTAAATAGATATCATCTATTGTTTTTTGCATGTGGCCTACATTATTTAACAAAATGACATATATTCCAAAAATCAACATCATGATCACTGATAATAAAAATTTATTTTTTTCAATGATTGCGTTATTTATTTTAGATTTAAAAATTTCAATTATTATAATGATTACAAAAAACAAAATCCTTGCTGTAAACATAACCATTATTTTATAGGATTCCATGATTTCAACAACAGAGAGATGTGAAACTATTTTAATTAAAAGAATAACACATGTTGAAGTAAAAACAGAAATCCACGAAGGCAATATACAAAGAATAAAATTAAAAAGAACAAATTTCTTTTTCATTAAAGAGACAAAAATAAAACTTATAATACCTATGGCATACACTAGCACATTCCCAAATAAATTATATTTTTGTAAGAACTGCATAATGAAAAAATTAATAATAGATGTTATTAAACAAAATCTTTTCTTATCCTCTATATCACAAAAGACACATATCAATAAGGAGCCTAATAACACTTCTAAATAATCTAAAAATAAATACATCATTTTAATAAATACTCCTTATACGATGCAAGTACATCTTGTTGATACTTCTTTCCAATCTTTAAAGTAACTCCATTTTTCAATAATAACTCTTCTTTATAAATTTCTTTAACCCAAAATAAATTAACTGCATAGGATTTTTGAATTCTAATGATATTCGTAGAATTAATAAGTGACATCATTTTATTAAAAGTACTCGAATATTTATAATCATTAAATGGTGCATGAATCGTAATTTCATGTAAAAAGGATTCTAAATAAATGATATCTGATAATTGAATAGCTGTTTTTTTACCATTAAAATCAAAAGTAATAATTTTATGATTTTTATTAATATATTTTTGAATTAGAGTACATGCGATTTTCATATCTCTATCAAAATTATCTTTTCTAATAAAGTAAAAAGGTTGTACAATTAATGAATCAAAAATCATATCATTCATTGCTGAAACAAATATAATAATTGCATTAGAATTGTTCTCTCTAATTTTTTCAGCAATTTTGATGCCATTTTTTTCTTTTAAATCAATATCCAAAAAGAAAATATCTCCTTCTTCAAAATATTGATATTCAAAATTACTTGATATGCATTCTATGGAATAATCGATAAAAATATTTTTAAAAGCATCATAAACAATATCTTTTATCTTTTTAGCAAAAACTTGATCATCATCTACTATTTTTATTAACATTCATATTTCACTTCTTTCTAAATAAAGTTACGAAAAGAAGTATACCATATTATTATTTTTTATACTTATCTTTAATTTCTTTAACATAATGTATTTGATCATTGAATTCTACCATCTCATTAATACAATCATTCAATTCATTTTCTTTTTCTAAATGCTCTAAACAAATAATTCTATAATATAACTTCATAATATATCCTATGTCTTTTTGTTGACTTGTAACCTTCTTTGATAATTCAAGAGCTTCTTCATATTCTTCATTTAAAATGAGATACATGATTTTAAAAAGTGGGTTTTTAACTTTATTATCCAATTGAGGATCATATAATTTTAAATATTCATCTTTTTTATTTAAATTATAATAATATTGTATTTTATAGTATACCAATGTCTATTTTGCTTTTCATCAAAAATTCTTTTACTATTTTGTTCTACAAAGTTTTGATATTCTTCTTTATAATTAGAAATTTCTAAAAGAAAAATATATATTGTTATTAAACTGTCATTAATAGACTTATTATGAATTTTATCAATCGCTTCTTTTATTGTAGATAAATTCTTTTCAATATACTTATTTGACAACAATAATTTTGGAATATTCAATATATAAATATGCACTACAATACCAAACAAAACGATTAAAATCAAAGAATAGATTAATACCCTTTCTAAATGATTAATATTTATAATAACAATCAAAAAAGCCAATAAATAATAAACTAGTATAATGAATCGATAACTTAAAACTACCTTATTCTTCATCGTTTTTACCTACTTAGAAAGATATAAATCTAAAGGTGTTTTTGTATGTTCAACAACATAACCACTGCCACCTCTATCTTTAACATCTTCGACCATTGTTGTTATTAAAAGAGGTTGTTTACTATCTGTCGTCATTACTGTAAACCAAGTTCTGTTCCTGTTGTATCACTTTGGCTTTGTTTGATTTCTGCTGTTCCTGTTTTTCCAGCAAGAGCGATACTATCATGATAGATGGCATGCCCTGTTCCTTTTTCGTCTGCAATAACATTAATTAAATCTTCTTTTATTGTTTGTGATATTTCTTTAGAAAAGACATTTTTAATCCATGTTCTTGTTTTTCCTTGAACGATATGGGGTTGATAGATTGAACCATTATTTACAAAAGCACTATAAATACTTGCAAGTTGTAGAGGATTCATCAAAATTTGTCCTTGCCCATAACCACTATCAGCAATGAATTGATCATTTACTTTTTGATTTTTATTGATATACTGACTTCTATTTAAAGCCAGTTCAAAAGGAATCTTTTCACCAATCTTTAAGTTTTTATAATATTTAAATAGATTATCTTTTCCAATATTCAAAGCACTTCTTGCAAAATAAACATTATCTGAATATGTGATGGCATTCTTTAAATTATTAGGTGATGGGGCATGCAAAGTTGTCACATAATAATTACCCCAACTTGAATCCTTTTGCCATTTATCTTTAGCCCCTAAATCTTTATTTGCATCAATTGTTTTTGTTTCTAAACCAATAGCTGCTGTGATCGGTTTCATAGTTGATCCAGGAGTATAAGTTTGTTTATAACGACTCATTAATGGTTGATTACTATCATTATTTAAAGCATTCCATTTATCTGTTGAAAGGCCTAAGACAAAATCATTATTTGAATAGGATGGCGTTGAAACAAGTGCTAAAACTTCTCCTGTATGTGGATTTAAAGCAACAGAAGCACTTTTATCATTTTGGTATTCATTATAAAGACTTTGTTGTAAATCAATATCAATTGTTAAACGAATATCTTTACCATCTTTTGCTTCTTTTTGGGCAACTGTTTTAATGACATTATTATTTTCATCAACAATGACAATTTTTCCACCTACTTCTCCACGTAACTCTTTTTCATATGTTGCTTCAATACCACTTCTACCAATTATTGAATTACTTGTATAACCTTCATTTTTATGTTTTTTTAAGTCTTCTGAATTAACATTTTGGACATACCCAATGATATGAGATGTTATTTTATCATAAGGATAAACACGCATAGAAATCGTATTGATTTTAACACCTTTAATATTTAAAATTTCTTGTTGAATCAATTGATTTTTTACTTGTTCTGATACATTTTTAATAGGTACAAAAGAATCATCTTTGATCCAAGATGCACTCATTTTCTTTTGAATGGTTTCAACATCCGTTTCTAAATACTTAGCTATTTGTGCATAATCATTTTCACCATTAAGTTTTCCTCTTACAAGACCAAATGAATAAGCATTTCCTTGTTTAGCTAAATATTTTCCATTTCTATCTAAAATATACCCTCTATAAGGTTGTGTCGTAATCACTTTTACTTTGTTCTTATCAGAAAACTCATCAAAAATAAGTTGCTTATTAAATTTAATTTGTTCATTTTTAATTTCAATCTTATTTTTATATTTAACTTTTCCAGCTACAGTATCCATCGATATTTGATATTGAACCATATTATCTTTTTCATCTATTACTTTTACCTGTATATTACTTGGATTTATTACATCATAGATTTCTTTATGCTTTTTAATAAAATATTTTTGTGTAGGAGTATAGACTGTCTTTTGAGCTAACATTTGATACATTTGTTTATAATCTTTCTTTTTTAAAAGTTCAAAATATTCTGTAACAACTTGTTCATTACTTTTTCCATGATTAAAAACAAAAAATACCACTGTCATAAGCAGTACACAAACTATTAACCCAATTATAATATTTCTTTTCTTGTTCATATGGTAATCCTCCCTAATTAATACAATTATACGTGCTGCTTAGCATTAATGATATATTTATTGCACAAGATGTTCTTTATTTGCATAAAAAGCTTTTTTTAAACTGTCATTTTGTGATATTGACTTAAAAATTATCATAAATTATAATATAAATGAAAAAAGGAATAGTCATAAACGACTAACCTTGGATTTTATTTGAGAAAAAATAGCTACCTCGATGTTCGCCAAAACCGTGTAAGGTAGCTTTTTTTTGTATTATTTTCGTTATATATAGAAGTATTTATAGCAAACTATAATTTTTTCATGACGATAAATGTATAACTGATACAAAATATGAATTTAGATTTCAAATTTTTCTTAATAATTTAAGAAAAACAAGTAAAAATCAAAGAAAACCACTCAAAATATTAAATTTCTTTACATCTTTTCTTACCTAATTATTATTAATTTTATTCGTAAGTTAAGTGCAATTTTATTTTTGAATTACTTTTCAAACTTTCTCCTTCCATCAATGTATAAACATTTTTATCTTTTAACCTTTTTTCTGAAATAAAATAACATTTATAATTAGAAAAATCCTCATTTTCTAATAAATTAATTTTAGATATTGTTTTTGGTTTTGAGGTATTTATATTGCTAGAACAATCAAGATAAATACATGTATCTTCATCGATTAATTTCACAGTTATTTTCCCTTCATCAGCACTATAACCTTTAAATATATTTTTTATATCAAAATGGTTATTGATTTCGTAACTGCCTAAAACATCTTGAATAATTTCACCATCTTTTTCATATTGGAAATAAAATGTTATATTATTGACATTTTTTGATAAATAATGATATTTTGCATAATAAGTTGAAGATACATCATCTTGTTTTAAAGATAAAACAGCATCTTTTTCTAAAAACATATAATGAACAATACTTATACCAAAGGCAACGATAAAAAGAACAAAAATATAAAATAGCTTCTCATTCTTTTTAGCTATATGTCTACGAATTTGACCTAGCATAATAATACCTCCTTATATTTTTATTATATAGAAATCAATCATCCTTTTAAATCAAATAAAGAAAAAACCTCTCTAAAAGAGGTCTAAATTAATCGTGTATTGTTAAGTTTTCCTGTTTGGTTGAACTCAATCCATTCACAGATATTAACAACATGATCCCCAATTCTTTCAAAATACTTTGCAATCATTAAGAAATTGATTGTTAAATCACCTTTATCATTTGACTCTTTAATCATTTGAATAATATCTTCTTTAACTTGATCAAACAATTCATCCATTTTAATATCCATCTTCTTTACTTCTAAAGCATGTTTTAAATCATGTTGATGGAATGCATCTAAGGATTCTTTAACCATTTTAGTTGCAATTTTTGCCATATCTTGAATATGTCCAATCATTAAGAAACTATCCATCTCTTTCATTTCTAAAATCAATTCAGCAATATCTGCACTTTGATCCCCAATTCTTTCTAAATCAGTAACTACTTTTAAAGCAGTAGAAACATCTCTTAAATCAGAAGCAACGGGTTGTTGTTTTAAAATCAAAGATAAACATTTTGCTTCAATCGATCTTTCCACATCATTAATTTGTTTATCTCCATGAATAATATCTCGAGCAAGTTCATAATCTTGTTCCTTAAAAGCTGTAACACAGTTTTCAATAGCTAAAACAACAAGATGACACATTCTATCTAAATCAACATGCATCTTATTAAGCTCTTGATCAAATTGACTTCTTGGCATCTTTCTTTCCTCCTATCCAAATCTACCAGTAATATAATCTTCAGTTCTTTTATCTTTTGGCATACCAAAGACATCTTTTGTTGGTCCATATTCAACCATTTCTCCTACTAAGAAGAAGGCTGTATAATCAGCAATACGACTTGCTTGTTGCATATTGTGAGTAACGATAGCAATCGTATATTGATCTTTTAATTGTAATAAAAGTTCTTCGATTTTAAGTGTTGAAATCGGATCTAAGGCACTTGTTGGTTCATCTAATAAGATAACTTCTGGTTGTACCGCTAAAGCACGGGCAATACATAATCTTTGTTGTTGTCCACCAGATAAACCTAAAGCACTTGAATGTAAACGATCTGAAACTTCATCATAAAGTGCTGCTGCTTTTAAACTATCTTCAACGATTTTATCAAGTTGTTTTTTATTTTTAATACCATGAATACGTGGTCCATAAGCGACATTATCATAAATTGACATAGGGAATGGATTTGGTTGTTGGAAAACCATCCCAACTTTTTTTCTAAGTAAAGTTGTATCAACACGGCTATCATAGATATCTTCACCATCTAAGATAACGTCCCCTTCAATTTTAACGTTATCAACATAATCATTCATACGATTCAATGTTTTTAAAAATGTTGATTTACCACACCCTGAAGGGCCAATAAACGCTGTAATTTTATTTTCTTTAATATCTAAATTGACATCTTTTAAAGCATGTTTTTGTCCATAATACAAATTCAGATGTCTTGCTTCTATTTTATTTTCCATCTTAATTATCCCCTTTATTTACATCAAATCTGCGACTGATCCATTTAGCTAACATATTTAAACCTAAAACAATAACTACTAAAACAAGAGCAATCACAAATGAAACTTCATAATTACCTTTAGCCATTTCTAAATATAATTGAATAGTAAGAGTTCCCCCACTACTTAACAAATGTTTAAAAATATTAGTAGGTAAAATAGCAACTGAGCCTGCTGTAAATAATAAGGCAGCGGATTCAGCGACAATACGTCCCATCGCAAGAATGACTCCTGTTAAGATACCAGGAATTGCACTTGGTAAAAGAACTGTACGAATCATATACCATTTTGTTGCTCCAATTCCTAAAGCAGCTTCACGATAGCTTTTAGGAACACATTCTAAAGCTGTTTGGGTATTTCTTGAAATGATTGGTAAAATCATAATGGCAAGTGTAAGTGAACCTGTCAAAATTGAAAATCCTAAATGACAAACAGATCCAAAGAACAACATTCCAAATAATCCATAAATAATTGATGGAATACCTGCTAAAACTTCCGTTGTAAATGAAATGATACTAACGAATTTTTTATTTTTTGTATATTCATTTAAATAAATTGCTCCACCAATTCCTATTGGACAAGCAATTAAAAGTGTCACAATAACAATATAAAGTGTATTAATAATATTAGGTAATATACCTACAGTATCATTAATAATACTTGTTGTATTTACTAAATAAGAAAAATCAAAGGCCGGTATTCCTCGATAGAGAATATAACCAATAATAACTAATAAGATAAAAATTGAAAGAAATGAACTTAATTGAATAAGTGCATAAAGAACTTGATCACTGACACGTTTCTTTTTTTCTAAGATTGTATTATTCATCTAAGTCACCTCTTTTTAAAACATATGTTAAGACTAAGTTAATAACCATGATAAAGATAAACAGTACAAGTCCAATTGTGAATAAAACTTGTCTATGTGTACCACTGGCATATCCCATTTCTGAAACGATGGCTGTTGTTAAAAAACGTACCGAATTAAATGGAAGTGGAAGAGATACTGCATTTCCGGCTACTAACAAAATAGCCATTGCTTCTCCAATAGCACGTCCTACACCAAGTACAATAGCTGACATAATACCTGATTTAGCACTTGGTACAACAACTTTAAAAATTGTTTGCATTTTACTTGCCCCTAAAGCAAGTGAGCTTTTACGATAATCATCAGGTACAGCTTTTAAGGCTGTTTCTGAAATATTGATAAGCGTAGGTAAAATCATAATTGCTAGTACGATAATAGCTGATAAAAGATTGGCCCCACCTGTAAATTGATGTGTTTTAGAGCCATGGTAGATCATTAATTCTAATTTATACATCATTGGATTGACAATCAAAATACCTAATAATCCATAAACAACAGATGGAATCCCTGCAAGTAATTCAATTGCTGATTTTAATATTTTTCTAAGTCTTGCTGGAGCAATTTCAGCAAGGTTGATTGCTGTAAATAAACCAATAGGTACTCCTATACAGATTGCTAGAAAAACCCCAACAATGGATGTTAATATAACATAAGTAATCCCATATTGAGGATGCGCTGCTGTTGGCGCCCACGTTGTAGAAAACAAAATACCTGTAAATCCTTCTTTAAAGATGGCAGGTGTCCCTGAAATAATCATATATCCTGTAATAGTAACAACTGCTAAAACAGAGATAATAGCACAGCCACGAAAGATCATCGTGGCTGTTTTTTCTACTAGGGATTTTGCTTTCTTATGGCTAATAATTGATAACTTTTTTTCCATAATACTTCCCTCTTTATTGTTATTTATTTGGTGTTACTAATCCAACTTTTTCAATGATTTTTTGTCCAGCATCACTATTGATGAAATCAAATACTGCTTGAACTTGTTTAGATTGTTCACTAATTTTTCCATTTGTAGCCATTACAAATGGTCTTTGTAAAGTATAGCTTCCATCTTTAACAGTTTTTTCACTAGGTTCAACACCATCTAATTGAAGAGGAGAAACTGTATCATCTAATACATCTAATGAAACATAACCGATTGATCCAGAAGTTTTAGCAACTTTAGCAAGAACAGCACCAGTTTCATTTAATTCTTGAGCATATTGACATTGTTCTTCAATTCCTAATAATTCTTCAAATGCTCCACGAGTTCCTGAACCAGCTTCACGTCCGATAACAACGATTGCTTCATCTTGTCCACCTAAATCTTTCCAGTTAGTAATTTGTCCTGTATAGATTTTTGCTAATTGATCTTTAGTTAAGTTTGTTACTTTATTAGATTTGTTTGTAATTGTTGCGATACCATCGATAGCAACGATATTTTCTTCTAATCCTTTTGCTTTTTCTTCATCTGTTAAAGCACGAGAAGAATCTCCGATATCTGTTGTTTTTGAAGCAACTGCTTCAAGACCTGCACCAGATCCTGTAAATTGTGCTTCTAATTGTAAGTTTGGATATTTTTCTTTAATTCCTTCTGATAAGGCATTAACGAATTTTTCCATTGAAGTTGATCCGTTTAAACTTACCTTTCCACTAATGTCATCTGATGCACTATTTGATCCTCCGCCACATCCGGCTAAACCAAGACACATCATGAAAACCATTAAAACACTTAATACTTTCTTTTTCATTTTTTATTTACCTTCCTTTGTTTTCTCTTAAGATATTATTTATTTTTGTTTCCTTTTCTTAAGACACTCCTATCATAGTGTTTTTCAACACTTTCAAAAATCAAAAGAACGTATGGTTTATGTTAAGTTTATGTAAAATGAAAAAAGTCCATGTTTATAAACACGAACTCACTTTTTATTATTTTTTCCCATAACATTTACCCTTAGTAACACCCTTTTCTTCAAGCAGTCCTTTTTCTACAAACTCATTTAAAAGTTCTCTTGTACAACGATAATCTCTCGTATGTATTCTTTTAAAAGTTCCATTAAATAAATCATCATTAATATAAACCAGCTTTTGTCTTTTTTTGTCATTGGAACATAGATTACTATGCATTCGATTCAAAAAAACATCTTCTTGCTTGTTTTGTTTTTTTATATTCAACTAAACGTTGTGCAAAAAATTTCAAATGGGTAATAAAGCGATAGTAATAAGCACTTTCTTCATTAAATTCTATCTTGAAGCGATAACGCACAATATTTTCAATTTCTTGCATGATTTCGTAATTTCATACATGTCATGAACATCTTCATCTAATTGTCCATTGACAATATGTAACGCAATAAATCCTGCTTCATCATTTGGTAAAAGCACACCTGTTTTCTTTTCAATAATTCCAAGAGCCTTTTTCCCTATTTGATATTCTTCTTTATAAAATCTTTGAATATCCCATAATAAAGCATTCTTCACTAAAATATCGTCTTTCGCTCTAACAACAGCTGTATAAATGTGATTGACCATAGAAATATAGATATTATCATTTAAAGCTTTGCCTAAACTTAATCTCGCTTCATCCATAATTTCTTCACCGATTTCTAAATACTCCAAAGGAATATCCACAACAAGTTCTTTAAATCGACTTAAAACTTCTTGGTTATGTAAATAAAAATCTTTATCAATTGTTTCTGGTTCTATCGTATCCCCTATTTTCTTTTTAAAACAGATTTCTCGTCCCATCACAATCTTTTCTTCATTATTTTCAAGAACAACAGCTACATTATTGTTAAAAACTTTGCTTATTTCCATAATCACCCCTCCAAAATAAAAACCTATTTATTGCGCACTTAAAAAGGGTGGCAATAAATAGGTTTAGCTTATACTTAAATAATCACTATCCTATAAACTACTCGAACATATTATCACAAATTTAAAATGGATGTAGTCTTTTTATTAGCGTTTTAAGCCACAAATCATTTCTACAGTTGCTGGATCATAGTGAGAAAAGAAAGAACTTGTATCTTTATTAAGTGAAGCAATTGTTTGCATATCTTCTTCACTTAATTCAAAATCAAAGATATTTAAGTTTTCTTGCATTCTTTCTTTTCTTACTGTTTTAGCTAAAGGAACAATTCCTCTTTGTACAAGCCATCTTAAAATAACTTGTCCGACTGATTTATTATATTTATTACCAATTTCTACAAGTGTTTCATTTGTGAAAATACCATTTTTACCTTCCGCAAAGGGTGCCCATGCTTCTAATTGAACACCATATTTAGTGTTATATGTTAAAGCAGCATCTTGTTGATGGAATGGATTGACTTCTACTTGGTTAACAGCTGGTACAACATCTGTATCTAACGCTAAATCTACTAAACGATCTGGATAGAAGTTAGAAACACCAATAGCTTTAATTTTTCCTTCTTTATATAAATCAATTAAAGCACGATAAGCTCCATGATAATCTTTAAATGGTTGGTGTAATAAAACTAAATCAAAATAATCTAATTGCATTTTCTTTAATGATTCTTCAACAGAAGCTTTTGCCTTTTCATAACCATAATTAGAAATCCATACTTTTGTCGTAATAAATAATTCTTCTCTTGGTACATTTGTTTCTTGAATTGCTCTACCTACAGCTTCTTCATTTCCATAAGATTGTGCAGTATCAATAAGATGATATCCTGCATCAATTGCATCTAAAACAACTCTTTTACATTCTTCTTCATCTTTTACTTGGAAAACACCAAAACCAACAACTGGCATTTTCACTCCATTATTTAATGTTTTGTACTCCATAATTATTCTCCTTCTTCAAAATTACATTTTGTTGTGGCAAGTCTTTGTAAAGATTCTTTAGTCACTTTATAAAATGGTATATGTTTATTCACTTTTTCAATTTCTTTCATTTCTTCATCTGTTAGTTTAAAATCAAAGATTTGTGTGTTCGCTTCAATATGATCTAATGATTTACTTCCCGGAACAAGACCAAACCCCATTTGGAGATGCCATCTTAAAATAATTTGTACAGTTGATTTATGATATTTCTTTGCAAGTTCTACAAAGATTGCCTCTTTTAACATGTCACTATTTCCATGTCCAAGTGGATACCATGATTGAAGTTGAATATGATGTTCCTTGCAAAAATCATAAACATGTTCTGCTGGATAATAAGGATGACATTCTACTTGCATGATCATTGGTGGAATTTCACATTGATCTAAAATTTCTTGAATTTGTTCAACTCTAAAGTTAGATAAACCAATCGCTTTGATTTTCCCTTCTTTATATGCTTTTTCTAACATCTTATAAGCATAAACATAGTTATTTACAGGATGATGTAAAATCATCACATCAACATAATCAACACCTAATCTTTTTAAAGTGTCATCAATTGCTTGATCGTTTTCATAAAGTGTTGGTCCTAATTTTGTTTCTAAAAAATAATCTTCTCTTTTTAATCCTGATAATTTTAAACCTTTACCTACTTCAACTTCATTTCCATAACGATTGGCAGTATCAATAAGTTGATAGCCATGGTTTAAGGCGAAAGCTACATTGTCTTCAATTTGTTTACCAAATTGTTGAATGGTACCAAATCCAAGTTGAGGGATTTGATACCCATTATTTAAAGTAATAAAATTAGTCATGAATTTTTATTCCTTTTAAACGTGTTTCGTTGGCAGAATCTTCAGGATTATGAGATGGTTTATTTGTATCTAAGGCTTGCATTTTTTTCATTTCTTCATCTGTTAATTCAAAATCAAAGATATCAATGTTTCCTTTCATTCTTTCTTCATTTGTAGATTTAGGTAAAGAAATAACTCCTTCTTGATAAATCCATCTCAAGATAATTTGACCAACATTTTTATTATATTTTTTAGCTAATGAAACAATTGTTTCATTTTCTAATAAATCTTTATTTCCATGTCCTAAGGGATACCAAGCTTCTAAATGAATATCATTTTCAGCCATTACTTTTCTTAATTCTTTTTGTTGAACAAATGGGTTAAATTCTACTTGGTTGACCGCCGGCATAACAGTCATACCATCTTTAAATTTATTCCATAAATTAACAGTAATATTAGAAATACCAATAGATTTAATCTTACCTTCTTGATAAGCTTCTTCTAAAGCTTTCCAAGCTCCTAAATAATCACCATATGGTTGATGTAATAAATAAAGATCAATATAATCCACTCCTAATAATTTTAAAGAAGTTTCAATACCTTTCTTAGCATTTTCATAGCCATAATCTTGTAACCATAATTTAGAAGTAATAAAGACTTCTTTACGATCAATCCCACTATCTTTAATCGCTTTTCCTACATCACTTTCATTCATATATCCTGCAGCTGTATCAATATGACGATAACCTGCTTTTAAAGCAGCTAAAGTTGCATCATAAGTAGGTCCATCATTAGGAATCATGAAGACTCCAAATCCTACTGCTGGAATTGTTTGTTTATTATTTAATTCAAATATTTCCATTATTATCTCCTCCAATTTCTATATTTATTTTAATTTTTAATTCTATATATGTACAATATCAATAGTGCATGTTAGTATAACTGGAAGTTATACTTGTTGGTTTGCTTCTATAATATCTTTTAGACTTACTTTTTCATGGCGATAACGTACCTTGGAATTAGCATCTTTGATTTTTGTAATAATTGCTTTTGATGGACAGTTTTGTGCACAAGCTAAACAAAACTCACAAGTATTTTGTTTTCTCTTTGCTTTATTGTTTTCAACGTAGAATAAACCACGTGGACAGACTTTCGTACAAATACCACAACCTACACATTTATCAGTGACAGTAATTTGTTCACCATTAATAAATTGAAATTTGAAGTGCAGGAATTAACTGAAAATCACTTAGAAATGGATGTGTAAAGCAAAAATAACCGCACCGGCGTAAATCAATACTCTAGTGTGGTCGTTTAGTTTTTTTGAGTTCCATTTTAAGTCTTCGCTTAAAAATTGCTATTTTATCAAATCACTAAGTAAACCTCACAAAATGATTCTCTCTTTTATCTTAATATTTCGTCTATGATATTTTGAATGTGAATTTTAGTTGCATCTACGCCTAAATCGCCATAACCTTTATTAGCAATTTCAATAAACTTCTCCTTTGTATCTTTTGTTATAACACCATGTTCTAATTCATTTTCAATATACCATCCTATCCACTTGCAATCCTCTTCACTCGGTGTAACAACTTGTATTCCTTCCTTTTCAAATAGTTCTTTAAAATAGGTGTCTTTCATTGTTCCTTCAGTTCCAAACAATAACAATTTATTAAATTTCTTCTTTTTCGCTTCACTTACACATACTTGAACCAAACTAAGCATAGGGATAGCAGTTTCCCTTGCAACTCTATCAAATACCATATGCTCCGTACAACATGCCAATGCAATAAAATCACAATTTGCTTTTTCTAGAGTTCTTACTGCCCCAAGTATATATTCTGTCATTCCCTCATAATCCTGTGTAGCTCCAAATGGTATCATTTTAAAACAACTAAGACTTTCTATCGTAATTTCAGGTAAAACTGGCTTACCTAGTTTTTTTCATAACGCCATATTCTATTTCTTTATAATATTGCAATGTTGCTTCTGGACCTACTCCGCCTATCAATCCCAATTTTTTCATTTTGATTTCTCCATAGTTTTATTTTTTATACAATATACAATAATAGTATTTAAAATATCTTAGTAACTGTTGTTTTCTAATATTAAAAGAGAATCATCTGTGATTCTCCTCTAAATGATCCATACATAATTTAGTAATACCATCTAACATATAATACCAAGGTTCTTTAATAGAATAGAAGGTTGGGATGAATTCTTTTGGCACAAAAGAAAGTAATCCTTTTTCTATCTCTAAAGTATCTGGTGTCATCGGTGAATAAAGTGCAATAGCATCAGGTCCAATTAAGGAAATGGATGGTAATAATGATTTAATTACAAGTTCCTTAACACCTGCTTGACTCCAAGCAAGTTGTTGGCAATCATCTGATAATTGCATTCTTCTTAAAAAGAAACGTACTTCTCACGCAATTCCTTCTTTTCCTGTAATAACTTGCCCATTTACAAGGATTCCTTGACCACCAACACCAAAACCAAAAGGTTGTGAATGGAAAATGATATTTTTATATTCTTCATGTTCCAAAGAAAATCCTACTACCGCCGCATTAGCATTATTATAAATAAAGACATCGATATGATATTTCTTTTCAAATTCATTTTTAATATCTTGATCTCTACCATCAATGGATGAACGTAAATGTTGATTATCTTTAATAATACCTGGTGTAGCAATACCAATAACATCAATTGTATGATGTTTTAATAAAACGGTATCGATAATATCATACAAATCATTCATATCAAGACTTGCTTTAATAATCGTTTGTTGATCAATAATTGTTGATTTATCATAAACGCGATAATAAATACGAGTTTGTGCTCTATTAGTTGATAAAACAATAGAAAGAATACGTTTATTTGATTTTTTACAACAGTGACATTTCTTAACTTGTTCTTCTTTCTTTTCTTTATTATAGTTTTCAATTTCACTTTGAATAAATTTAATCGCACCAATTGCATCATAACTTGCAAAAGTTGCTGTTGGTATTTGTAAAACAAGTTTATCAGGTAAACTTTCTTGTAATCTTTTTAACATATAACCAATTTGTGGAGCGATTAAAACAAGATCATAGTTTTCTACTTGTTCATAAATATTTGAATAAGCAACCGCATCAAAGTGATAATCTTCCCCTAACATTTCTACTACAGAATTAAGGTTATCTGCAAACATTGATGTTGTAGGACCTGAGGAACAAGATAATAAAACACGGGTTGTTTTTTTGTCTTTTAAACCAATTAATGTTTCAATCATTTCATCATAAAGTTGATGGGCATGATTTTCATCATTAAGTTCAAAATGAAGATAAAACTGCACTTCTTGATTTTTATAAGAAATAATATTAAATTCAACAATTGTTCCATTGGTAACATCAGTAAATTGAATGGTAGCTTCACCATAAGATGTTTTTAATTTAATTGTTTGTTCACTTTCTATGTTGATTTGATAATCATCATTTTGATGATCAATAATCCATTTTTTAAATAGATCAGATGTATACATTTTATCTTCACACCTTTCTTTTATCTAATAAAGTTTGTACGCTGGAATTCTTCTTTTTCAGGTAAACCATATTTTTCTTTACCATCATGAATACATTTCATTAAAAATGACATGTTTCTAGCAAGAACACGCATTGTTTGTAATCCTTCTTCATCTTGGCTTGCTTCTCCCATTTCTCTACCATGGATTGCATTCCAATATTGTGAAGAAGCAATTGGCATTCCTGAAATAGCAAAAAATTTATTGATTTCATCATAAGTTGAAGAAATTCCTCCACGTCTTGCAACAACAGCGCTTGCTCCAACCTTCATGGTTTTATCAAAGGGCGTACTATAGAACAGTCTTGTTAGAAAAGCAATTAATGTTGCATTAGCCGAAGCAAAATAAACAGGTGTTCCTACTACAAGACCATCAGCTTCTTCAAATTTCTTAGCGACTTCATTGACACAGTCATCAAAAACACAATGATCTAATCTTGTTTTACATGACATACAAGCAATACAACCACGAATATCTTTATTACCGACATGCACGATTTCACTTTCAATACCTTCTTGATCAAAAATCTTAACCATTTCATCTAAAGCAATTTTTGTATTTCCTTGAGGACGAGGACTACCATTAATAATTAATACTTTCATTTTCTTTCTCCTTTTTCCTTTATCATTATTTATTCTATTGTACATGACCAAAAACAAATATCACTATAACAAAAAGTTATAGTATGTTATAATACGAAAAAAGACGAGGACGTAATACAATGATTGAATTTAACCAATTAGAACATCTTGTGGCTATTGCAAAAAATAAAACGATTTCTAAAGCAGCTGAAGAACTTCTTATTTCTCAGCCTGGCCTTACAAAATCCATGCAACGTTTAGAAGAAGATTTAGGTTTATCGTTATTTAATCGTAAGAAAAATAAAATAGAATTAAATGATAATGGTTTACTTGCGGTTGAATTTGCGAAAAAGTTACTTGATGGTAGAGAAGAAATGATCAAAGAACTGACAAAACATAATCAAAATTATTTATCTTTTGCTAGCTGTGCACCTGCTCCTTTATGGGGAATTGAATATACTTTTCAAACAAATACAAATTCACAATTTGAAAGTTATCTTATTCAAGATGAGCAAACACTCATTGATGGTTTAGAAAATGGAGACTATTCATCAATTGTATTAACACATCCTTTAGATAATAAAAACTATATTTGCCAAGAATTCTTAAATGAATCACTTTACTTATCTGTGCCTCCGGCACATCCTTTAGCACCATTTAAAGAAATTTCATTTTCTGATTTAGATGGACAAAGTGTTCTTTTATTATCACATATTGGATTTTGGAATGAAGTATGTAAACAAATGATTCCTAAATCTCATTTGTTATTTCAAGATGATCCCTTTGTCTTTAATGAACTTACAAAGATGTCTGCTTTGCCTAATTTTAAAAGTAATATTACAATACAAAGAGACAATGAAGAAGATAATCGTATTTTAATACCAATCACAGATAAAGAGGCTCATGTTAACTACTATGCTATTTATCCAAAAGATAAAAAACAATTCTATCAACCACTTCTTAAACAAATAAAAGATCTTGATTGGAAAAAAACAAAAGATTTACCTAAAGTATTCAATAATCAATAATAAAATATTTCCTATCTAAAAAGCTGTTACATTTGTATCAGCTTTTTAAAATTCAACAATTTCATTAAACATAAATATCATACGATCTATCTTTTTATCAGTATGAAAATGTCCACAATACCATTTCTTATAATCTAATCTTAATTCTAATTTTTCTAAAAAGAATTCTGTACTATAATCTACTTTTAAAGGATTAATACTTTTCATAAACACTTCTCGCGGAAGATATTTATAAGGACAAGTATGAGAAAGTACAACATCTATTTGTGGATTCTTTTCTACATACATTAAAAGTTTATCTTTTATTTCTTCACTAGGTTGTTCACTTGAATACCAATTATATCCCATTTGTAGACGATAGTTTTTATCAACACTATAAGCTCCACCAATAACTAAAACACTTTGTTCATTAAATTGATACACTTCACCATCTTTCGCAAATAATATATGAGGATATTCTTCTTCATAATATACAAGACCACCATGAAATATTTTTGTTTTATAGCCTTCTATATTTTCAGGACGTTCTTCATGATTTCCATGTATACAAAAGAAAGTCATTGGATATTGTAAAAGACTATTTTTTAAATAAATATCTTGTTCATTGGCGTAATAGTTAATACCTGCATCTCCTAAAACAATCATAAGATCATCTCTTGTTGTTTTATTTTTACAACAAAATGCATAAACTTCACTAAAATCTCCATGCTTATCACCTGTTATATAAATCATAATTTCTCCTATTGATATTGTTTTAATGTCTTTTCAATTCTTTTTTTCATTTCTTCTTGTAAAGAATAAGGTTTAATAACTGTAATTTTATCTTGTAACATCATTAACCATCCTATTAATCCTTCATTAATTAAAACATCTTTTACTATTAAGTGATAACGATTTTCATAATCCTTTGTCACACGATTATCTTGTCCAAACTTATCTACCACTTCTTTAATAATCGATTGATCAAAACTAATCTCTAAATCTTCTTTTTCTCCGGAAATATACATATTAATTGGATTATCAATTTGTTCTACATCAAATTGTTCTCCTTCAAAATATTTACTTTTATGATTTCTTACAAGTCTCATACGATCCAATCGATAAAGAGATAAACTATCTGGTCTTTTATCAAAATAACCAATCACATAATATTTAGAATTATTTTGAATGAGTTTATACGGAGAAATAATATAAAATTCTTTATTATCTTGATGATTACCATGGATATTTGATATTTCTACCAACCTATTTCTTTTTATTTCATAATTAACATACTTAAAATAAATATTTTTCTTTTCATTAATAGCTTTAATAATGGTTGTCATATTTAATAGCAAATCATAATTTCTTATATCATTTTGTCTAATTGTTTGATTTTGAATACGAGATAATTGTTTATTTGAACTTAATGTTTGTAATTTTGTAAGTAGTATATTTACTTCTTTTTGATCTAAATCATTATTATAAAGAATACTATCCCATAAATATTGTATTTGTCCATCATTAAAGAATTCTTCATTTATTGTATAGCCTTTACGATGTTTAGTCTTAATGATTTCTTTTTGATAAATATACTTCGATAATTCATTAATATTTTTTATAGCTTGATAAACCGTTTTAACATCAACTTTGATTCGATATTTTTCTTCAAGTTGCCCTTTTATTTCAATAGCAGGTATATAATCTAATGATTCTTTGATAATAAGATATGTGTAATAGAGTCTGTCCATAGTTTTCTCCTATCTTGCATAGTTAAGTGAATATGTCTTGTCTTTATGATACAACATTTCATAACGATATGGTGAATAATTATAAAGAGATTTTTCAAAGCGTTTAAAGGCTTCATCAAGTGTTACAAATGGTAAATGAAAATAAGCTTGTTTATATTGTTTTTCTAATAAAAGAATAAGACTTGCTTGATAATGCATTTGTTCATCACTCATCATTTTATAATGTGTCATACCTAAAATGACTTGATTGAGTTGATTCATTTTAAATGTAAGCAAATGCCTTACTAGACAATAAATTTCTATATTAAAATCACTATGATCTAAAATATAATAAAATAAATTATATTTATATTCGACTAATGGTTTAAAATGTTGATTGATTAATAAATTCATCATGACTAAATGATATTCCATTTCATTATAAGATAAGCAACAATCAATATATCTTTTAATATTTGAAAAAAGCCATAATTGAATATCTTTTCTTTTATTTAATTTTCTTTTTAATTGAAAAACATCAATACACGTATTCATTAAATCATAAATATCTTGTTGATAAATTCCGTCACTATGAATTAGTAAATATGTTTTTACCTCCATAATTGATACATCTGTCATTTGTTCATAACTTTTAACTACCATTAAAATCATCCCCTTTTCTTTATCTATATTATAGGGAGATGATGATTTTTATGATTAATTTGTATCTGTTTTAAAACCAAAAAAAAGGAGTTAAATAACTCCCTTATTTTCTAAGAATTTTCTAATTTTCTTTGTTGCTGCTTTAAGTTCTTCTAAACTATAAGCATAAGAAACACGAATATATCCTTCTCCTGCTTCACCAAAAGCACTTCCTGGCACACAGGCTACTAACTGATCATTTAATAATTCTTCACAGAATTGTTCTGATGTAAGCCCTGTTGATTTAATACATGGGAAAACATAGAAAGCACCTTGTGGTGTAAATGTTTTAAGTCCCATTTCATTAAATGTTTTGACTAAGAAGTTTCTTCTTGCAAGATAAGCTTGTCGCATTTTTTCAATTTCTTCATCACAATGTCTCATCGCTTCAATGGCTCCATATTGAGCACATGTTGGTGCTGACATAATGACATATTGATGAATTTTTTTCATCATTTTAACTAGATATTCATTCGCAAGAACATAACCTAAACGCCATCCTGTCATCGCATAAGCTTTAGAAAAACCACTGACAAGAATAACTTGATCTTTGATTTCATCAAAAGATGCAATTGAACAGAATTTATGTTCATAAGAAAGTTCTGCATAGATTTCATCAGTTATAATCATAATTCCTGATTCTTTAAAGATAGGTACCAATTTTTCATAGTCTTCTTTTGTCATAAATCCACCTGTTGGATTACTTGGATAGTTTAAAAGAATGGCCTTTGTTTTTTCATTGATAGCTTCTTTTAAAAGTTCAGGTGTTAATTTAAATTCATTTTCTTCTGTTAAAGTAATGTTTCTTACCACTCCACCAGCAAGTGCAACACCCGGTGTATAAGCAACATAACTTGGTTGTAATAAAATGACTTCATCACCTGGATTAATAATTGTTCTAAAGGCTAAATCGATTCCTTCAGATCCTCCAACAGTAACGATACATTGTTCTGGTTTATAATCTAAATTAAATCTTCTTTTTTGATACTTACAAATTTCTTTTCTTAATTCTAATAATCCTTGATTTGCTGTATAGAATGTTTTTCCTTTTTCAATTGAATAGATTGCAGCTTCTCTAATTGTCCAAGGGGTTGCAAAATCAGGTTCACCTACCCCTAAAGAAATAACACCTTCCATTTGATTAGCTAAATCAAAAAATTTACGAATTCCACTAGGTGGAATATCTTTTACAACAGGATTAACAATTTTTTCAAAATCCATTATGGAGTTACCAATAATCTTTCTGCTGCATCTTTATTATCATCCTCAACAAGTCTACCCATGTTTTTATATTGTTTCAAAACATACATTGTGGCTGTTCTTTCAATACCTTCAATAACCGCTAAACGACTATTAACGAATTTAGCAACTTCCACCATTGTTTTTCCTTTAACAATTAATAAAAACTCATAATTTCCCGCTAATAAATACATTGTATCTACTTCTGGAAAATTATAGATTTTTTTTGCAATACGATCATATCCATAATCTCTTTCAGGTTTCGCATTAACTTGAATCACAGCTGTACACACATCGTGATTTGTTTTATCCCAATTGATCAAAGTATGATAACCATAGATTGTTTTATTTTTTTCTAAATCTTTAATTGTCTTATCAACATTTTCTTCTGTTTCGTTTAAGGCGGCCGCAAGATCAACGACTTCCATTTTCGCGTTGTTTTCAATTAATGATAAAAGTAAATTTTCATCCATATCCTCTTCCTCCTTATTATGACTCTAATTATATACTAATTTAGAGGTAAGGTAAATTGAATTTTTATTAGAAATAAGAGGAGTTGTTTCTTGTCTAGATAAGTAAAGTGTTCTATAATAAATATGAGGTGAAATTATGATTATACAAAGTAAAAAAGTCTGGATTGCGGATCAATTCACGCCAGCACAATTAGAATTAGAAGATGGAATTATTAAAGAAATATATCCTTACAATGAAAAAGAAGTTACGAAAGATTATGGAGATTTAAGAATTCTTCCTGGCTTTATTGATATTCATTGCCATGGAGCTTATGGTTTTGATACAAATGATGCTAATCCTGAAGGATTAAGAAAATGGGCAAAAGGAATCGTTGATGAAGGAGTTACTTCTTTCCTTGCGACAACTCTTACTCAAAGTGAAGAAGTTCTTACAAATGCGGTAAGTAATGTCGCAAAAGTCGTAGAAGAAGGTTATGAAGGTGCAGAAATCTTAGGTATTCATTTTGAAGGTCCTTATTTAAATAAAGCACATAAAGGAGCTCAACCTGAAGAATATTGTGTAAAACCTAATATTGAACAATTTAAAAGATATCAAAAAGCTGCTCATGGTTTAATTAAATATATTACTATGGCTGTTGAAAATGATGAAGATTACGCTCTTACAAAATATTGTAGTCAAAATAATGTAGTTGTAAGTATTGGACATTCTAATGCTACTTATGAACAAGCTGTTCAAGCATACGCTCATGGAGCAAGAAGTATGACTCATGTTTATAATGCAATGACACCATTTACACATCGTGCAAATGGTCTCGTTGGTGGTGCTTTACGTATTAGAAATATGTATGGAGAAATTATTTGTGATGGAAATCACTCAACTCTTGCAGCTTTAAATAATTTCTTTACTTCTAAAGGACCTGATTATAGTATTATGATTACTGATTCATTAATGTGTAAAGGATTCCCTGTTGGTACTAAATTTGATTTTGGTGGACAAGAAGTTGTCATTTATCCAGATGGTAGTGCACACTTAGTAGAAGCTGGTAACTTAGCAGGATCTACTTTAAATGTAAACAAAGGATTAAAAATCTTAATTGAAGATGCATTAGTTCCTGTTAATTACGCGATCAATGCATGTACATCAAACCCAGCAAGATGTTTACATGTTGATGATCGTAAAGGAACAATTGGCGTTGGTTATGATGCTGATCTTGTTGTTTTAGATAGAGATTATGAAGTTGTACAAACTTATTGTAAAGGCGTTGGGCAAAAATAAGATTTTGAGATGCTTCATGCATCTCTTTTTTTTCTTATATAGAAAGCTTTTTATAGTCATTTTATGGTACAATTATTTCAAAAGGAGGCGATTTTGTGTATCGTTTTTATGTATCAAGTTACGCTAAAGGAAAAGAAAAAGGTCTTTATGTATGTACTTTAGATGAAACTAAAAATGAACTTCATTTAAATAAACATATTCCTACCGAAGATTTTCCTTCTTATGTTATTAAAAAAGATGATTATCTTTATGTATCTTTAAAAGATGCACGTGTTGGTGAAGGAGGAGGTGTCGCAAGTTATCATATTGAAGAAGATGATTTAAAACAACTTTCTTTTTATAATTCCCATGGTCGTTCTTATACTCATTTATGTTTAAGTCCTGATCAAAAATATTTATTTACAGCCAATTATCACGTTGGAGCAACAGCTGCTTTCCCTTTAAAGGATCATAAAATTGGAGATAAACTTTCAGTTGTTCACCATCATGGTTCAGGAATTGATTTACTTAAAAGACAAACAAGTCCTCATGCTCATTATGTAGGAATTACTCCTGATCATAAATATCTTTACAGTGTTGACCTAGGTGCTGATAAAATTGTTATGTATGAATTTATTAATGAAAAATTACAAGAAACATCATTAAGTCAATCTGTGATTCCTGGTAGTGGGCCTCGTCATATGATTTTTTCTCATGATGGTAAATATTGTTATCTCGTCAATGAAATTAGTAACAGTATTATGGTTTATCAATATCATGATGGACACTTTACTTTGATTCAAGTTATTCATTGTGTACCTCGTCATTTTCATGGCTTTTCAAGTGCTGCTGCTATTCATATGACATCAAGTGGTAAACATATTATTGTTTCCAATCGTGGACATGATAGTATTGTCCTTTATCGCGTTAATCAAGAAACAGGAAAAATCACTTTACTTTATATGGTGCATACTGGAAAAGGACCTCGTGATTTTAATATTATTGATGATCGTTATATTGTTGTTGCTAGTCAAGAAGATGATCGTTTGGAGCTTTATACATTTGATGAAGAAAAAGAAGAAATCAAACCTGCAGGAAATACTTTAGATATTATTCAACCTGTCTGTGTTGCTTTATAAAAGGAGAAAGATTATGGAATACGAAATTGTTGGAGATACTCTCCCTGTTGTTATTTGTCATTTAAATAAAGGTGAAAAAATGATTAGTGATAGTGGTGCTATGGCTTGGATGGATCCATGTATGAAAATGGAAACAAATGGTGGTGGTGCTGGTAAAATCATCGGTAGAATGTTTTCTGGTGAAACTTTATTTAGAAATAGTTATACGGCAAACAAAGATGGTTTGATTGCCTTTGCCTCAAGTTTCCCTGGAAAAATTGTCGCTATTGATGTAGAACCTGGAAAAGAAGTCATTATTCAAAAATCTGCTTTTCTAGCTAGTGAAGAAAATGTAGAAACATCGGTTTGCTTTAATAAGAAATTTTCTTCTGGTATATTTGGTGGTGAAGGTTTTATTTTAACAAAGATTTCAGGACACGGAACATGTTTTATTGAAATTGATGGAAGTACCGTAGAATATAATTTACTACCAGGTCAACAAATGGTTATTGATACCGGTTATCTTGCAATGATGGACGCTACTTGTAAAATGGATATCCAATCAGTTCCTGGTTTAAAAAATAAATTTTTAGGAGGAGAGGGATTATTTAATACAGTGGTTACTGGCCCTGGTAAAATTGTGGTTCAAACAATGCCTATTTCAGCAGTCGCAAATTCACTTGCAAGATTTTTCCCTCAAGGTAAATAATGAAGAAATTGTTTTGTTTTGATATTGATGGTACTTTAAGAACAACCACAGATCATCAAGTACCAGAAAGCACTGTTAAAGCTTTAAACTTATTAAGAGAAAAAGGACATCTTTTACTAGTTTCAACAGGAAGAAGTGTGGATTCTTTAAAAAATACACATATTTATGATACTTTTGCTTTTGATGGCTATGTATGTAATAGTGGACAAGCTTTATTAGATAAAGATTTAAATTTAATTCACAAAGAAAATCTTTCTCGAGAAGTGGTTTTAAAAGCTCTAGAAGCTTCTAAAAAACATAACATTCCTTTAGCACTTAAATGTACACCAAGAATTATTAATATGGAACCAAATGAAGATGTTATTCGCTCATGTAATTATTTCAATAACCCTATTCCAACTGTAGGTACATATACAAATCAAGAAGTAGGTGCCATGATTGCCTATGGTCCTTTAGGATATGATTATCAAGAATTTAAAGCTATTGATGAATTAGATGTAATGGTTGGTGAAAGTAGTTATGCAGATATTACAATCAAAGGCATTTCTAAAGCAACAGGTATTGCTTATTTTATGAAATTATGGAATATAGATAATTATGTCGCTTTTGGTGATTCTTTAAATGATGTTGAAATGTTTAAGCATGCATCGTTTTCTATTTGTATGGGACAAGGAAATAGTGATTTAAAGAGATTAAGTGATTTTGTGACAACTTCTATTGATGAAGATGGTATTTATTACGCATGTAAAGAATTAGGTTATATCCAATAAGATATAACCTAATTTTTCATATAAAAAAGAACAATGCTTTAGTATTACTACATTGTTCTTTTTAGTTTTATCTTAATTTTGTAATATCAATTAATGATGGTACACCTTGTTTACGTTTTTCAAGTGAATCAATAAGTGCTTTTGCTGTATCAAGTGACGTATAAATTGGAATACCTGCTTCTACGGCAAAACGTCTAATTAAGAAGCCATCTTTTAAGTTATCATTTCTTGTTGGAATATCGATTACTAAATCAACTGTATCCGTAAACATTAAGTCAAAGATTGTATTTGTTTTTTCACAGATACGATTGACAAAATGTACAGGTACATCATGTTCTTTTAAGAATTTATATGTTCCTTCTGTTGCATATAAGTCATAACCAAACATATAATATTGTTTAGCGATTGGTAAGAATTCTTCTTTAGAAGAATCTTTAATTGTACAAATGATATTCTTTCTCTTAGGTAATTGAATACCTGTTCCCATGAATGCTTTATAAATAGCTTCATCTAAGTTTTTAGAAATACCTAAAACTTCACCTGTTGATTTCATTTCAGGTCCTAAAGAAATTTCTGCACCTTTGATTTTTTCAAATGAGAACACTGGCATCTTAACTGCAATTGTTTCTTTTTCTGGAACAATTCCATAAGAATATCCTTGTTCTTCAATTGTATGTCCCATAATTGCTTTTGTAGCAATGGCAACAATTGGGATATCTGTAACTTTTGAAATATAAGGAATTGTTCTTGAAGATCTTGGGTTAACTTCAATAACATAAACTTGATCTTCATAAACAATGAATTGAATATTGATTAATCCCACAACGTGTAATGCTTTAGCAAGACGTTTTGTATAATCAACGATCACATCTTTAATTTCTTGTTTGATTTTTTGTGGTGGGTAAACAGAAATACTATCTCCAGAGTGAACTCCCGCACGTTCAACGTGTTCCATAATACCTGGAATTAAGATACCATGTCCATCACAAACTGCATCAACTTCAACTTCTTTACCAGATAAGTATTTATCAATTAAAATTGGATGTTCTTGGTATTGTCTATTAATGATTTTCATGAACTTTTTAATATCACCATCATTTAAGGCAATTTCCATACCAGCACCACCTAATACATAAGATGGTCTTACTAAAACTGGATATCCTAATTTATTAGCAACTTCAATGGCTTCTTCTGTTGTAAAGACTGTTGAACCTCTTGGACGGTCAATATGACATTTTTCAAGAATTTCATCAAATCTTTCTCTATCTTCAGCTGCATCTACATCATCAGCATCTGTTCCTAAGATTTTAACACCCATATCTGTTAAAGCTTTTGTAAGTTTAATGGCTGTTTGTCCCCCAAATTGCACGATGGCTCCATCTGGTTTTTCAATATCAACAATGCTTTCTACATCTTCAGCAGTTAATGGTTCAAAATATAAACGATCTGCAATATCAAAGTCAGTTGATACTGTTTCAGGGTTGTTATTAACAATAATTGTATCGTATCCTGCTGCTTTTAAGGCCCATACACAATGTACCGAACAGTAATCGAATTCGATACCTTGTCCTATACGAATTGGTCCTGATCCTAAAACCATGATTTTTTTCTTTTCTCTTTGAGGTTCTACTTCGTTCACTCCACCTTGAATTGAATAGTAATAAGGTGTTTGTGCATCAAATTCTGCCGCACATGTATCAACAACTTTATAAGCTGCAACAATATTATTATCTTTACGCATTTGATGAATTTCTTGTTCTGTTTTTCCAGTTAATTCAGCAATGACTCTATCTGGGAATTGTAATCTTTTTGCTTGTTTTAATAAATCAACTGTTAATTCTTCTGTTTTAATTCTTTCTTCCATTTCTACTAAATGTTTGATTTTATCAATGAACCAAACATCAATTTTAGTAATTTCATGGATTTCTTGTTCAGTAATTCCTTTTCTTAATGATTCAGCAACTGCAAAGATACGTTGATCATCAACATCTTTTAATTTTTGTTTTAATTCATCATGTGTTAATTTTGTAAAGGCATCTAAGTGTAAGTAGAAAACATTTTGTTCAAGAGAACGTAAAGCTTTCATTAAAGCTCCTTCAAAGTTATTACAGATTGACATAACTTCTCCAGTTGCTTTCATTTGTGTTCCTAATTTTCTTGAAGCATCAACGAATTTATCAAATGGCCATTTAGGAATTTTACATACAACATAGTCTAATGTTGGTTCATAAGAAGCATATGTTTTACCTGTAACGGCATTTTTGATTTCATCTAAAGTATATCCTAAAGCAATTTTAGCTGCTAATTTAGCGATTGGATAACCTGTTGCTTTAGAAGCTAAAGCTGATGAACGAGAAACACGAGGGTTTACTTCGATAACACAGTATTCAAAACTATTTGGATTTAAAGCGTATTGTACGTTACATCCACCTTCAATATTTAAAGCTGTAATAATATTTAAAGCTGATGAACGTAACATTTGATATTCTTTATCTGATAAAGTTTGGCTTGGTGCCACAACAATACTATCTCCTGTATGAACACCAACAGGATCTAAGTTTTCCATGTTACATACAGTAATGCAGTTTCCTGCACTATCTCTCATTACTTCATATTCGATTTCTTTCCATCCAGCAATACATCTTTCAATTAAACATTGACTTACTCTTGATAGACGTAAACCATTTGAACAAATATCATGAAGTTCTTTTTCATTATTTGCAATACCTCCACCAGTACCACCTAAAGTATAAGCAGGTCTTACAACAACTGGATAACCAATTTTTTCAGCGAATTCTAAAGCATCATTAACATGGTTAACAACGATGGATGCAGCACATGGTTCGTTAATTCTTTCCATTAAGTTTTTAAATTCTAAACGATCTTCTGCAAGTTTGATGGTATCTGTATTTGTCCCAATTGTACGAACATTGTGTTCTTCTAAGAATCCTTCATCCGCTAAAGCCATAGCGATGTTTAATGCATTTTGTCCACCTAATGTTGGTAAAATGCTATCTGGTTTTTCTTCCATGATTAATTTTTTAACAACAGGTACAGTTAATGGTTCGATATAAACTTTATCTGCGATATCAGCATCTGTCATGATAGTTGCTGGGTTTGAGTTAATTAAAACAACTTCTACCCCTTCTTCTTTTAAAGCACGACATGCTTGTGTTCCAGCATAATCGAATTCTGCTGCTTGACCAATGATGATAGGTCCTGAACCGATAACTAATACTTTTTTTATACTTAAATCTCTTGCCATCTTATTTACCCTCCATCATTTTTTCAAATTCATCAAATAAAGCATCTGTATCTAATGGACCAGCACATGCTTCTGGATGAAATTGTACTGTTTTAATATTTTTACCAGTATATTCAACACCTTCGATTGTTTGGTCATTTACATTAATAAACCAAGGTTTTGCGATATTTCGATCAATAGAATCATCACAAATTACATAGTTATGATTTTGTGTAGAAATATAAACACGACCTGTATTTAAATCTTTAACAGGATGATTTGCACCATGGTGTCCATATTTTAATTTTTCTGTTTTAAAACCATGAGCTAAAGCCATTAATTGATGTCCTAAGCAGATTGCAAAGATTGGTAAACCACTTTCAGATAGTTTTTTAACTTCTTTAATGATTTCAACATTTTCGCTTGGATCTCCAGGACCATTTGATAACATCACTCCATCATAGTTTCCTTCAATGATTGTACTTGCAGGAGTAGATGCTGGATAAACTGTGACTTCTATATTTCTATTTGCAAGTGATTTAGCAATATTCTTCTTAGCACCAAAATCTAATAAAGCAACTTTTCGATCTCCACTACCTACTGTATAAGGTTTGTCACATGTTGTTCTTTCAACGACACCAGTTACTTTAAAGTTATGTATTTTTTCCATCACTTCACTTAAATCATCATATTTTGTTGTTGTAATCATTCCATTCATACAACCTTTATTTCTAATAATTTTAGTTAAATGTCTTGTATCAATTCCTTGAATACAAGGAATATCATGTTCAATTAAATAATCTTTTAAATCAACATTTTTTCTAAAGTTACTTCCAAGTCTTGCAAGTTCATTTACAACAAATCCTTCAACATAAGGTTTTGTAGATTCTTGATCTTCTAAACATACTCCATAGTTTCCAATCAATGGATATGTCATAACAACTGATTGTCCTGCATAGGAAGGATCTGTCAGTACTTCTACATATCCTGTCATCGAAGTATTAAATACAAATTCACTGACAACTTCTTTGTTAGCTCCTACGCTTTCACCTTCAAATACGTTTCCATCTTCTAAGATTAAATAGGCTTTCATATATTTTCCTCCTTTTTTTGTTATAAAAAAACATATCAATTAAAAATGATATGTTAGAAACAATGAGAATATAAAAATGAGGTACTCGTATTCAATTGTAAGCAATCATATTTGACACTTTGTTGTAACATAGCCCTCATCTCCTTTTGTTCTTGAATAGTATAGTAGATTTGACAACATTTTTCAACACCAATTTATAATTTTTTATTATTATGTAATTTTATTTTATTAACAATTTTTTAGTATAAGAAAAAAGAGATTTTGCTCTCTTTCTATGATTGAAAATACTTTTCTATTTCTTTCACTTCCTTTTCAGGTATTTCTAATAAGTTAATTGCTTCTTTAAATGACATTTGTAATCCTATCATTAGTTTTTTACATGCGCCATATTCTTTTCTTTACGCTCTATTTGTTTGCCTTCATTTCTTGCTTCTAAAGCAATGCTTTCACCTAAATCACACATATCTTTAACCTCACTTTCTATTTTCTTTGTATTCAATCCATATTCTTCTATAATTCTTTGCTTTCCCTTATAATCTAATACATTATTTAGAAGGACCATCAATGGTGTCAACAATTCATCATGTTCTTTGTTTAAGTATATCGCAAGAATTACTCCCTTGTCATAAATTTCTTTTTCTTCTACTGTCGTTCCACAAATAATCCTTTCGTTTGTTTCATAGACATTCATATGCCCATCTTTTCTTTTTGGTGCCTTTGGCATGATTCATAATGAATAGACCTTCTTCATCCCATCATAGTTTTTATCATCATATTCGCTTCCCCATTGCTCTGATACTATTCTTGAAACATAAGCATATCCTCTGGTAATAATAGAATATCCTGGATAAGGATTATTTTGTATTTCTACATATAAATAAACCCGTATATTCTTTCCATCTTCTTGTGGTACATCAATATAACATAAAATATCATAATAAACCATACCTTCATCTTTGATGAAGCCCTTTTTATCTACAAGATGAAAATGTGGATTAACTATTAGATCACCTATATGTACTCCTTTTATTAGTCTTCTAATTTCTTCAACATTTAAATGATTTGCTTCATCTACAGCTGCCTTTATGATTCTTCTTCATTTCCTATGATCATCTTACATAAATGATCATACATTGTTGTTTGTTTACTCGTTGTTATTTTATTGATTGTTTACATAAGTAGTCCTCCTACTTATTTATTCGCTCTTTTTTTATTTTTTCTTCTTTTTTGTAAAAATAAAAAAATTGTTAGGAAATCTTATGACTTCCTAACAATCATTCATATTAATCTTTAATTGCTTTATGATATTCTTGAAGTGATTTTACTTCATGTGTTCCATGAATTTCAGCTTCTAAGATGCCTTCTACAGCTGCATTTGCAGCAGCAATGTTTGTCATGTATGGAATTTTCATTTTAATAGCTGTTTTTCTAATATAACTATCATCATGTGCAGATTCTTTACCATGTGGCGTATTGATCACCATATCAAGTTCACCATTTGTAAGAGCATCTGCAATATTTGGACGACCTTCTTTGATCTTTTTAATTTTGATAGCTGGAATGTTATTGCTATTGATTAATTCAAATGTTTTACCTGTAGCCACAATTTCAAATCCTGCATCATAATATTTTCTAGCAAGAGCAACAACATCTTTTTTATCTCTATCAGAGACAGAAATTAAAACACGACCAGATGTTGGTAATTTTGTTTGAGTAGCTTCTTCAGCTTTAAAGATAGCAGCTCCATAAGAATTAGCTAAACCTAATACTTCTCCTGTTGATCTCATTTCAGGCCCTAGAATTGGATCAACTTCAGGGAACATATTGAATGGGAAAACAGCTTGTTTTACACCAATATGAGGAATCTTTCTATCTTTTAAATCTTTAACAGGTGATGGTCTACCTGTAAGTTCACGCGTAACGATATCTGTTGCAAGTTTTACCATGTTGATGTTACATACCTTAGATACTAAAGGTACTGTTCTTGAAGCACGTGGATTTGCTTCTAAAACATAAACTTTATCATCAGCAATCGCATATTGCATATTCATTAAACCACGTACATTCATTTCTCTAGCAATTTTCTTAGTATATTCTTTTATTGTTTGTACATGTCTTACTGGAATATGTTTAGATGGTAAAATACATGCTGAGTCCCCTGAGTGAATACCAGCAAGTTCAATATGTTCCATAACAGCAGGCACAAAAACATTTTCTCCATCAGAAATAGCATCCGCTTCACATTCCATCGCATCATTTAAGAAACGATCAATTAAGATAGGACGATCAGGTGTTACCCCAACAGCAGCTGCCATATATTGTTTTAATGAATCATCATCGTAAACAACTTCCATACCTCTACCACCTAATACGTAAGATGGTCTTACCATTAATGGATAACCAATTCTTTGAGCGATTTCTAAAGCATCATCGATTGTTACAGCCATTCCTGATTCTGGCATTGGAATTTCTAATTTTTCCATCATTTCATTAAATAAGTCACGATCTTCTGCCATATCAATTGTTTCAGGTGTTGTTCCTAAGATATTTACACCATTTTCTTTTAATTGACTTGCAAGATTTAATGGTGTTTGTCCACCAAATTGAGCAATGACTCCTAATGGTTTTTCTTTTTCATGAATACTTAAAACATCTTCTAATGTTAATGGTTCAAAATAAAGTTTATCAGATGTATCATAATCTGTTGAAACTGTTTCTGGGTTACAGTTAACAATGATTGTTTCAAATCCTAATTTCTTTAAGGCAAGAGAAGCATGAACACAGCAATAGTCAAATTCAATACCTTGACCAATTCTGTTAGGTCCTCCACCTAAGATCATGATTTTTTTATTATTTGAAACTTCATCTTGATCTTTTCCATTATATGTAGAGTAATAATAAGAACTATCTTTTGTACTTGATACATGAACTGGTTCCCAGACTTGATGCATACCCATAGCAAGTCTTTGATTTCTAATTTCTTTTTCTTCAACATCTAATAACTTAGAAATATATTTATCAGCAAATCCATCTTTCTTTGCTTGTTTTAAAACGTCATCTGGTAATTGATTTCCTTTATAAGAAGCAATTTTTTCTTCTTCTTCAACGAGTTCTTTCATTTGTTCAATGAAATAATGTTTAATTTTTGTAAGTTCAAATAATTCATTAACAGTAGCTCCTTTTCTTAAAGCTTCATACATAATGAATTGTCTTTCACTTGTTGGATTAATTAATAATTTTAATAATTCATCTTTAGATAAATCATTAAAGTTCTTTGCATATCCTAAACCATAACGTCCTGTTTCTAAAGAACGAATTGCTTTTTGAAAAGCTTCTTTATAAGTTTTACCAATACTCATAACTTCCCCAACAGCTTTCATTTGTGTACCAAGTTTATCTTCTGCTCCTTTGAATTTTTCAAAAGCCCAACGCGCAAACTTAATAACAACATAATCTCCATCAGGATAATATTTATCTAATGTTCCATATTTACCACATGGAATTTCATCTAATGTAAGTCCAGCCGCTAACATTGCTGAAATTAAAGCAATAGGGAAACCTGTTGCTTTAGAAGCTAAAGCAGATGAACGTGATGTTCTTGGATTGATTTCAATAACAACAATACGATCTGTTACTGGATCATGAGCGAATTGAACATTTGTACCTCCAATAACTCCAATTGATTCAACAATACGATAAGCTTGTTCTTGTAAACGATTTTGCACTTCTTTTGAAATTGTAAGCATTGGTGCACTACAGAAAGAATCTCCAGTATGTACTCCTAATGGATCAATATTTTCAATAAAACAAATTGTAATCATGTTATTTTTAGCATCTCTTACAACTTCTAATTCTAATTCTTCCCATCCTAAAATAGATTCTTCAATTAAGCATTGGTGTACTAAACTTGCTTGCAACCCTCTATTTACAACTGTTTTTAATTCATCAACATTGTAAACAAGTCCTCCACCTGCTCCACCCATTGTATAGGCAGGTCTTACAACTACTGGATATCCTAATTTATCAGCAATAGCTAAAGCTTCATCAACCGTATTTGCAATTTCACTTCTTGCCATTTCAATACCAAGTTCATTCATGGCTTTTTTGAATTCTAAACGGTCTTCTCCACGTTCAATAGCATCTACTTTTACCCCTAATACTTGAACGTTATATTCGTCTAAAACTCCGGCATTACTTAATTCAGAACATAGATTTAAAGCTGATTGTCCACCTAAGTTAGGAAGTAAAGCATCTGGTCTTTCTTTTTCAATGATTTGTGTTAATCTTTCTACATTCAATGGTTCAATATATGTCACATCTGCAGTTTCTGGATCTGTCATAATTGTAGCTGGGTTAGAATTGACTAAAACAATTTTATACCCTAATCCTCTTAATGCTTTACAAGCTTGTGTTCCTGAATAATCAAATTCGCATGCTTGACCAATAATAATCGGTCCTGAACCAATGACTAATACTGTGTTAATATCTTCTCTTTTTGGCATCTTTAATCCTCCTTTTGATTGTAAAAAAAACATATCTTAGAAAAGATATGTTTCAAATTAAAAAATAAAAAGCGAAAAAGGGCCCATGTCTTTATATTGAATTGTCATAAGTAAATCTTTTTTCATAATGGCCTCCTATAAGCAATTTCGCTCTATCTATAGAAAAATTATATAAGATAATGATTGGGAATTAAATAAATTAAAATATAATTATCATACTAATTTTTTATTTCCATACCAAATAATATCCTTGACAATTCTTTTTAAGTTGAGCTGTTACTTCTTGTTTCTTTTTTATTCCCATTTCATTTGTATACATATATTCAACCATCACAGTATCTTCTTTTTTTATATTTTTACATGTATATGCTTTTTCAAATTCAATATATTCTTTATCACTATTAATATAAATTGTTCCTTTCACATCATGATATTCTGTATTTCTTTTAAAATTATATTCTTTATCCCACAAATAGATTTCATCTTTCTTTGTCTTATTTCCACTAAATGAAAGAGTAAAATCACCTTTGTTCTTTTTTTATTATAACTTTCTAACATAATTCCACCACTAGCATCTTCATCTAAATAGTTTTCAAAGTTCACATCTATATCTAATACTTCCGAATTTGTTTTACCATTTGTTTGTGAAATAACTTATGCTGTTGTATTATCTTGATAATTTTTTAAAATCAAATCAATATTTATATTATAACTATCCTTTTTAATATCACTAATATAACCACTAAAATAAGTACAAATAGAATTGGTATCTAAAGTAATTGGTTCTCTATTTTGATAATCATAAAAATCATTGATTTGTTGTTGCAACGAAGAATTTGCTTCTTCCAATGCATCCATTCTCTCACTCATCTTAACTGCTACATAACTTTCCATAATAAATGCTAGAAAAACAACAATTCCAAAGATAATAATCATATTTCGATGATTAGTACTTTGATCCGTTTTTATTTTTTTGCTTTCATCTAAAAATTCTTCTAAAGAGATACCAAAAACATCAGCCATAGCCTTACAACTTTGTATATCAGGTGATGACTGATTACTTTCCCATTTTGATATTGTTTGTCTTGATATATGCGGTAATTTACCTAATTCTTCTTGCGATAATCCTTTCATTTTCCGATATTTTTGAATACGTTCTCCAAGTGTCATAGAATCTTTCCTCATTTTATTCATCATAACATGAAATAAGAAGAAGATATGCTCTAAGGATTAACGTTTTGTCTATGAATCTTTACTTTAATAAAAATCAAATATTTCGTACAATTATCTAAAGGAGGAATTCTATGAAATCTAAAATATTCTTTATTTGTTGTTTTATTTTATTATTATGTGGTTGTTCAAAAAAGGAAGACACTAAAACTGAAGAACTTCTTACAAATAATGATATTGGTTTTACAATTATCGTTGAAGATGGTCGTGGAATTACAAAGGATTCTAAGATAAATCATATAAATGATTATATTGGTGATCAGTATATAGAATCAAAAAAGAATAATGATACAGTTTATTATAATGATTCTATTCAAATTACTTTAAATAAAAAGAATAAAGTTAAAAAAGTAGAACTATTTACAGATCATTACAAAGTTGAAGGTAATTTCTACGTTGGTTTAGAAAAAAATAATTTAGATTACGAAAATCACAAAGAAGCGAACAATCAATATATTGCCTATAGTGAGAATAAAACAGTTAAAATGACCTACACGCTTTCAAACAATACAATTACAAAAATCACATTAGCCTAAAAATAGTTATCGATCAGATAACTATTTTTCTTTTAATTTCTTCATTTTTTCTTCTTTTGCAATCGTTTTAAAAATAATACTTTTACTTGTAGGACTATATGATTCAAAATCTATCTCATGTGCATGCTCATCATATATTGTTGCATCATCCACAATAATCGTTACATTCATGCGTAAAATATCATAAATTCTTTTTACTAATTTATTATTGGGATTTAAATTAGGATTTGTTTCAATTCTATAAATAGTACTCTCACTTACTCCTAAGCCCTCTGCAAGCTCTTTTCTAGAAACGCCTCTTTCTATTCTTTTATTCATAATTATCTCATTAACATTCATTATCCGTCACCCTTTTAATTCATGTTAACAATTAAATCGTGCATTTTACGCATTATAAAAGATACCTTCAGGAACGATAACTATTCTTTCATGCACGTTCTATTGACTTCATATCTATGTCAAATATAAAGTACACTTAAGGAGGTAATTATGATAAACTATTTAATTGAAAAATACTTTGCATTGTTAGGTGGAGTTGCCTATAGTAACGCAACATCAATGTCTGCGTTAAATCTATATGAATTCAAAAAACCTGAACAATTGAAGAATTTAAACAAATAAGGAAGGTGGCATCATTATGAATATTTTGATATTAGAGGATACAAATACTTTTGTAGAGGAGTTTGTTGATATACTCAAAAATAACAATCTATTCGCTGATGCCCATTTCTTTTGTCTAGGGGATCACTTTGAAGAGATTGATAACACAAAAGACTACCAAATTATTTTTATAGATGTTCATTTAAGTAAATCAATAAATGGTATCGATTTTTCTATAGAACTTAAAAAGAGGTTTCCCAAAGCACTTATTGTTTTTGTAACCATGAACAATAACTTTGTTCATAAATCTATGGAACTTCAACCATTTTATTTCATTAGAAAAGATCATTTAAATGAAGACATGTCTATCTTCTTTAAAATGTTTAAAGAACATTTAGAAAATACAAGTTTTATTGTCATTAACGCTAGAGAAAAACATGTACGTATTAATACAAGTGATATTATCTACATAGAAGCTGATGGTCATTATTTAAAAATTGTCACATTAGATGGTGAATACAAATTCAAAGAAAAGATAAAAGAATTTAAAACTCAACTCAATAATAACAATATCATACAAGTACATAGATCCTATCTTATTAATTTAGATTTTGTCTATGACGTAAATTCCAAGTTCATCATCTTAAGAAACAAGAAAGAAATCAATATAGGTAAAACATATAAAAAGAAATTTAAACTAACTTATCAGGATTATTTACTCAATGGTAGCTTATAGTATATTTCTTAATTTTGTAGAAGTATTTACACTTACTACTTTCGTTTACCTTTATTACTCATTTTCAAGTAGAAAACAGTTTTGTCTTCTACTTACTTCTTTATTTTTAATATGTGAATTATGTGATATTTTCAAAGAAAATAGAATTGTATTAATGTTAGGATACTTCATCACAGGATATTTATTTATAATTCATAACAAAAGGAAAATACAATTTGGAGATATCTTTATTCTAGGTGGTTATGTATTTTTATTATTTACTTATCCTTACATATCTTATTGTTTATTTGGAAGACTCAAAAATATGGGATATGAATTTATATATCTTATTTGTGCAGGTATAACTTCTAAATTATTTTTAATACTTGTAACCTGTTGGTTACTTAGACATTTAAAGTTCACATTTCCTGTTCCTAACAAACAATACTCATTAGTAATTATCACAGAAGTTGTTATTTTAAGTATTTTTGGAATGATCAGTTATGATAATGTAGAAGTAACTGCATCTTATAGTCCTGTTATTATTTGTATTTTATTATTGATTACTTTCATTCTTATTATAATTAATGGTATTTACCTAAATCGAATATACGCAGAAAAGATGCAGTATGAAAAACAATTACAAAAAGAAAAATATATAAAACAAAGCTTACGTCTCATACAAAACATTAGTTATGATATTGATGATAAGAAACATCGTATTCATTGGATATTAGAACACATTAAACACTTAAACAACGATACCAATCCAGAAATATCCAAAGCTATTGAACAATATCAATCTAAAAACACTTACCAAAAATTAGTTGCATCTAAAAATCCGGTATTTGATATTTTGATTTCTGTAAAAATCAATAGGTTACAAGATGATAATATAAGTATTAAACCTTTCTTTGAAATTAGCCAAAATGAAAAATATGATGATTTAGATTTTATTGATGTTATTTCTGAAATATTAGATTATGTTAAAAGACATAATGAAATAACTTTGCATATCAAAGGTCAAGGCATTTATACGTTAGTTGAACTTTATTCAGAAAATGATTTTTATGATTATGATAGATGTAAAATTGAATCTGATTTAATTGTTAAGAAAAAGAACATTTATAAAGATGGTATTTATTACATGAAATTTTTATTAAAAGGAACAGATGATGATGTTAGAGAAAATTTATGATAAATATGATTTTGATCAAGATTATGAAGTATATAAGTATGGTCAACAAGTTTTAATATTTAATTCAATCGTTAATATATTTATGTTTATTCTAGGATTATGTTTACATGAAGGACTTATGACATTAGTTTGGATGCTAGCATTTTCCGGATTAAGAGTGAATTTAGGTGGATATCATTGTGATAGCCCTGTTAAATGTTTTGTATCTTCCAATTTAATATTTTTTCTATCTATGCTTTCTTATAAATATTTAAGTTCGTATTTCTTATTATTATTTATTCCACTTGGAATACTATTTATGTTATTTTTTAAATATATTCCATTTATAAATAAAAAAGCAAAAATTACAATATGTATAGAACTTATTTGTTTACTTATTCCAAAAATAAATATGATTGTTATTCTAGCTTTATGCGAAAACATCATTTTATATTTAATGACAGCTAAAGAAAAAGTCAATTCGTAATGTGAATTGACTTTTTAAATACTATTTATTTTGTAGATATTCATCCATTGCTTTAGCTGCTTTTTTACCAGCACCCATAGCTAAGATAACTGTTGCTGCACCAGTAACAACATCTCCACCTGCATAAACACCATCTTTAGATGTTTTCATTGAATCTTCATCAACGATAATTCCACCCCAAGATTGGCAATCTAAACCAGGAGTTGTATGTCTAATCAATGGGTTTGGACTTTGTCCAATAGCAACAATAACTGTTCCTGTTTCAATTGTGAAGTTAGATCCTTCTTTAGCGATTGGTCTTCTTCTTCCAGATGCATCAGGTTCACCTAATTCCATTTCAACACATTCCATAGATTTAACCCATCCATCTTCACCTTCAATTTTAACTGGATTAGTTAATAGTTTGAAGATAATTCCTTCTTCTTTAGCGTGATGTACTTCTTCAGCACGAGCAGGAACTTCTTCAGGTCCACGACGATAAACGATATATACGTTTTTAGCTCCTAAACGTTTTGCAGTTCTTGCGGCATCCATAGCAACGTTACCAGCACCGATAACACATACTGTATCTGTTACTTTAACTGGAGTTGGATGATCTGGGAATTGATATCCTTTCATTAAGTTAACACGAGTTAAGAATTCGTTTGCTGCATAAACACCGTTTAAGTTTTCCCCAGGAATTCCTTGGAAACGTGGTAAACCAGCACCACTACCTACGAAGATTCCTTGATATCCTTGTTCTTGTAATTCATCAATTGTAATTGAACGTCCTACAACAACATTTGTTTCGAAATCTACACCTAAAGCAGCAACACCGTCTACTTCGCTTTGTACTAATTTTTTAGGTAATCTGAATTCTGGAATACCATAAGATAATACCCCACCTGTTTTATGTAATGCTTCAAAAACAGTCACATCATAACCTTTTTTAGCTAATTCACCAGCACATGTAATACCAGCAGGTCCTGACCCAATAACAGCAACTTTTTTACCATTTTTTTCAATTTTTAATTCTGCAGGTTTTCCATGTTCTCTATGATAATCAGCAACGAATCTTTCTAATCGTCCAATTCCTACTGATTCAGTTTTAATTCCTCTAACACATTTACCTTCACATTGATTTTCTTGAGGACAAACACGTCCACAAATTGCAGGTAATGCATTTTCTCTTGTAATTGTTTGATAAGCTTCTTCAAATTCACCTTCTGCAACATGATGAATGAATTCAGGAATTGGTACTCCTACTGGACACCCATCCATACAGAATGGTTTTTTACAGTTTAAGCAACGAGTTGCTTCTTCCATAGCTTGTTCTTTTGTATATCCTAAAGAAACTTCTTCAAAGTTTTTATTTCTTACATTAGGATCTTGTTCAGGCATTTTAACCTTATTTGGTGACATATTAGGCATTATTTTGCACCTCCCATTAAATTACAAATACGATCTGCATTCGCATCTACTTGATGTTCTTCTTCTTTAAACATTCTTTGACGAGCCATTAATTCATCAAAGTCTACTGATAAACCATCAAAGTCTGGTCCATCAACACATGCGAATTTAATTTTACCATCAACAGTAACACGGCAGCATCCACACATACCTGTACCATCAATCATAATAGGGTTTAATGAAACCATTGTTTTTAAATTATGAGGTTTTGTTACCCCAACAACAGCTTTCATCATAGGTACTGGTCCAATAGCGATAACTTCATCAATTGGATCACCACTATCAATTAATTCTTGTAATTTAACAGTTCCAAATCCTTTTTCTCCTAAAGATCCATCATCTGTCATCACATATACATTTTTACAGAAAGCTTTGAACTTATCTGCCCATAATACATATTGTGCTTCACGTCCACCAATGATAACATCCACATCTACACCCATTTCAGCTAATTTTTTAAGTTGTGGATATAATGGTGCACTACCAACCCCACCGGCAATACCAACAACATGATTTGATTTATGTAAATCAGTTGGTACACCTAAAGGTCCAACGAAGTCAGTGATTTCATCACCTTCATTTAATTTTGCTAATTGACGAGTTGAAAAACCTACAATTTGATAAATAATTGTAATTGTTTCAGCTTCTCGATCATAATCAGCAATTGTTAAAGGAATTCTTTCTCCATCTTCACCAACTCTTAAAATAATGAATTGACCTGGTTCGCACTTTCTAGCAACCATTGGAGCATGAACTTCCATTAATTCAACAACATCATTTAGTCTTTCTTTTTTGACTATTTTGTACATTTCTGGTTTCCCCCAATTCTTTTAGACTACCTCTATTATACGCTTATGTGAATAAAAAAACAACGTTCCTTCTAGTAAGATTTACTAAAAGAAAATCGTTGTTTTAATTTTTTAAAAATTCTATATTTTGAATATTTTTTGCTCTTTCAAGCTTTTCAATTAAGTTAATATTATAGTTATTTTTAAACAATAAAGAATATAATATCCATTATATAATCTGCACTTACCTTTGATGAATAAGATCCTATCTTTGAAAAAATATTTTCTTTATAAAAAAGGGAAAAAATAAATTTTGTCCACATGGTAATAATCTTTGAAGATTATTACCTTTTTAGTGCTAGTCTAAGCTCTATACTTCTTGTGGTACCAAAGAGGCTAAATTGCGTGCTGCACATATTTCCTCTATCGCTCTCGATGCCAAGCACCGTCATATCGTCTTTACCATTTCAAAACATCTAAGAGGTTATTTTATTAAAAACAGATCCCTTTTGAATCTTCTTTTTATCGCTGTCAGAAACACTCTTGCCTGTGGTTTTAATGATGCAAAGTACAGAAAAATCAAAAAGAAAAAGCGTATCAGAAATTTGAAAGAAAGAAAAAAGATTTAAAAAACAAACTTGACCATCTAAAATACCGCACACATATGATAGAATCATTTCAAAAGGATCCCTTATTATGTTCATGCGGCAATCTCATGAAATGTGAATATATATATGATTCTTTTGAAGGAAGTACCCCTAATGACAGACTCTACAGGGAAAAATGCATCAATGAATGCAAACGACTGTCCTTGGACAGACGAAGAAATTGATGAAATGATTGCAGAAGATACACTTATCGAAATGAAGTGTACTGCTTGTGGTCATATTGACAATGTTCCTGACTGGATCATTGGTGAATTTGCGGAAGAAGACAGAATGTACGGTAAACATGGTGAAGTAGAAATAGAATGTCCTGTATGTAACGGTCCTATGAGAAGAGTTAGGTAACTGTTATATAACACAGGGTAAAAAAATTCATACCAGATCATGCAAACATATCATAGTGTTTTGGTATGAATTTTATATACTATCTTTCTTGACGCATCCAAATTCTTAATAGATAAAAAAAGGAAAAGTAAACGGGCGTCGCTTACTTTTCCTACGTCATTCAATGAATATAGTTGTCAAAAAAATATCTAAGAGAAGAATGACTTTATAATCTTCTTTGATTACACTTTCATTTTACATATCTTTTATGAATTGAAAATGAAATTTATAGATTTTGATAACTATTTTCATATATTTCTTCATTTATGATTTAGTGTATGCAAATTATTTTCATCGATGTGCTTGAATAAAGGAAATATTTTTTAATTCAATTTCATTAAAATACTCTGACATATGATTATTCATCATTTCTGATGTCAAAGTTTCATCTGCACTATACCAACTTTTAGATTTAAAATAGTCTGCAATCTCAGGTGTTTTAAACGTACAATGATGTCTAGCATAAATTTCATTAAGTCCTAACCGTAACTGAGAATCATCTTTATTTTCTAAATCAGCTTCTGTAAGAAGTTCTGTATCACTATGAGCAAATATATATTTATCCTCATCTGTATTTTCTTCTACTGTTGTTTCTATTTTTTCATTTACAATAACTTGAAGGGCTTTTTCTTTACCTGATTCACTTGTACAAATTACTTTTGTCTTACCTGATGATAAAGCCGTAATTTTACCATTTGTATCTACGATACATATTTTTTCATTTTTCGATTGATAAGTACATTTAAGGTTAGTTTGAATGGTATATTCATCTCCAATATTTAATGTAACTTTACTTTTTTCTAAATGTAATGGTTTTTCAACATGTTGACTAACAAGATTATCTGGTGAATAAGATGGTTTATTTCCTTTAAAAAATAAAATAAATCCTAACATAGCAATCACCACGACAAGTGCTATGATTCCTAAAATAATAATTTTAGTTTTTTTACGCACTTCTTTTTTATGTTTTTCTCTATTTTTAACCCTTGAACCTACTTCTTCTACTTGGATATCCTCTTGCGATATTCTTGTTCCACAAATATCACAATATTTGGCTCCTTTTGTTAGTAAACTATGACATTTTGGACATAACATAATCATCATCTCCTTACCTTTATTATAAAATAAAATATATTGATTTTCACTACCCGTTTTAGTATAATGTCAAAGACTGGTTCGAGAGCCAAACCCAGTATAAAAAACTAAGAATAAGTAATGAAGATGGCTCTGTCATCTTTTTTATTTTATTTGGCTTCTAACTGTACTTTAGAAGAGGAGGACTACAAATGAATAATAAAAAGGTACAATTAATTGTAATGAATGCCATGATTGGTGCTGCTTATGCCGTTTTAACAATTTTAATTTCACCTATTGCTTATGGAGCAGTGCAAATGCGCTTAACTGAAATTATTGTTTTACTTGCATGTTACAACAAGAAATTTATTCCAGGACTTACTATTGGATGTTTACTTGCAAACCTTGCATCTCCAATGGGATTATATGACATTTGTTTTGGAACAGCTGCAACATTGATTGCTTGTCTTGGTATGTATTATGTTAAAAATGTTTTTGCTGGAGCTTTAATTGGTGGGGTTGTCAATGGTTTAATCGTTGGTTTAGAACTTTATCTAGCTTTAGAATTACCATTTATGATTAATGCATTCTATGTTTTCATTGGTGAATTTATTGTTTTAATTATTGGAGCATTCTTATTTAAATGTTTAGAAAAAAATAAAACACTTATGAATAAATATATTTTAGAATAGTAAAAAAAGCTATAACAGCGAAATGCTTGTTATAGCTTTTATTTATGTTCTTCAATATAGTTTACTATATCGTTTACTGTTTTAAAATTCATAACGTCTTCATCAGGAATTTCAATTCCAAATTCTTCTTCAGCAGACATGATTAATTCAACTGAATCTAATGAATCTAATTCTAGATCTTCTTTTAATTTAGCATCTAAAGTAATTTTTGATTCATCAATATCCATTGTATCTTTTAAAATTTCTTTGATTTGATCAAGTACCATTTTATTTCCTCCTTCTGTATACAGCTATTATAACAAATGCTTTTGATTTGTAAACAAAACAATTTGACAAACAACCTAAAAGTCTATATCATTTAGAAAAGTATGTTTGGGAGGTAAAATAATGATTTTAAGACCAACGAAAATCGAAGATATTTCACGTGTCATTGACATTATTAATCAAGCAAAAACTTATTTCAAAAATAATGATATTGATCAATGGCAAGATGGATATCCTAATGAAGAAACAATTGAAAAAGATATAGAAAATAATGAAGCTTATGTTTTAGAAGAAGACGGTGTTATTTTAGGAACGTGTATGGTAACGATTCATGGAGAACCTGCTTATAACCGTATTGAAGGAAAATGGATTTTAAATTGTCCTTATATATGTGTACATCGTATTGCTGTTGATAATGAATATAAAGGAAAAGGATTAGCTTCTACGATTTTAGATCAAGTAGTTGCTATGTATCCAGATTATCATAGTGTTAGAATGGATACACATCATGATAATCTTTCTATGCAAAGTTTTTTAACTAAATATGGTTTTAAATATTGTGGAGAAATCACTTTAAAAAGTGGTGCTTTAAGAAGAGCTTATGAAAAAAGAATCTAAGCTCTTTTTTTATGTCCTTAATTTTCCTTCTTTAAGTAATCTTAATAATTCATCATTTTGCCTTTGTGAACCTGTATAATTATCTATTCCATTTAATTTAGCTAATTTTGTTCTATTAGCAAAAGAAGCATCTTCTTGAATAGAACGCAATGCATCTGTAAAACTATTGCCTGTATAATCAGGTGCACTTAAATATCTTATCTTTCTTTCTATGACCTGATCATTGACCCAGCCGGCATCTTGTCCTATAAGATAGGGATTTCTAGCACCTTGAACAATTCTCGTAATAATTCCAAAATGACGATATGGCATTAATGGTTGCGTAGATTCACTTGTTAAAAATACATGGTGAAATTCTACCTCATCGCCTATCTTATACCTTGTTAAATTCGTATTAGAAAAATTATTATAACCACCTTCTTCGATGATTTGTGGAAAATCTTTATAGGCATAATTTAGATCCACCATTGTATCAATGCCTAAAACATTTCCTGTAGCGCTATATTGCCACATACCATATTCTCCATCATAATTAAGTTCATCATTATATCTTGCAATCCATTTTGTATACTCATTAAAGATTGGACTTGTAAGTTTAGTTCTAAACCAAAACAATGATGCATACATTCCTACATAGTAGCCTTCTTGTTCAAGTCTTTGAGCAAATGTTTGTGCAATATTCGCTATTGTTTGATTACTTTGTCTTCCTGTTGTATTATTATCTTCTAAATCATAATAAACAGGATAGGCCATTTGATAATCCTTTACGAGTCTTAATACATGTTTAGCTTCTGATAGAGCTTCTCTTTCATTGGTTGCATAAGAATATAAATAAACCCCAAAAGGGATTTTTAAACGTGTACATTCATCTGCATTTCTTTTAAAATACGGATCATCTTGACTTTCCAGATTACTTCCATACCCACATCTAATGATTGCAAAATCAATATGTTTTTTAACTTCTTGCCAATCAATCAACCCTTGAAATTTAGAAACATCAATTCCATGTTTTACCAAAATTTTTCACCTCATTATAAAATATGTCACAATGTCAAAAATGTTATTATTATCGTTGTTTATATTTACTTTTGGTTAAAAAAATAAGATAATAGCTACGGGAGGAATTATAGTTATGAAAAAGAGTTTAATCTCCATGATTTGTTTTACTTTGTTAGTATCCTTTTTTTGTTCTACAAGTCAAGTTCATGCGGTAAACTTTGAAGGACAAGAAGATAAATATATGAAACTTTGTTCTAGTAAAAGTTTATCTAATAGTAATTATAATACTTGTAAACAATTTAATTCATACTTAAAAAAGAAAAACAATCAGTTACAAAGTTCTATTGATGAATCTAAATCTAAAATTTCAGATACTCAAAGTTCATTAGATGACGTTGTTTCTAAAATTGCTGATTTAAATAACCAAATTGAACAAAAGCAACAAGAAATCAACTATTTAGAAAGTTCAATTAAATCATTAGAAGCAAGTATCACAGCTAAAGAAAACGAAGTTAAAGAACGTATGTATGCTATGCAATCATACAATAATAGTAATAGTTATATTGAATTTATTTTTGGTGCTTCAAACTTCTCTGATTTCTTTTCAAGAATTGATAGTGTCAATGAAATCACTCAATTCGATAAAGAATTAGTAGAAAAAATTGCTGATGAAAAGAAGCAAGTTGAATCTCAAAAAGCAACTATTGAAACAGTAAAAGCAAATATTGTTTCTCAACAAAACGAACAATATACTTTACAAACTCAATATGAAGATCTATTAGCTAAACAACAAAAAGATTTAGCATCTGCTGAAAGTGAACAATCTAAAATTTCTGATACTCAAAGTTCATTAGATTCATTCTTATCATCAGTCGTTGTTACTCAACAATCTTCATCAGGTAGTAGTGGTTCTACAACTATTAGACCATCTACAAATGTTCCTACTACAAATAGATATGGTTCTACAGTTGTAGCTGCTGCTTACTCTAAATTAGGTTGTCCTTATGTATGGGGAGCAAGTGGACCTAATTCATTTGACTGTTCTGGTTTAGTTATGTGGTGTTATGCACAAGCGGGTGTTTCACTTGATCACTATTCTGGATCTCAAGGTCAATCTGGAGCAATTATTCCATTAAGTCAAGCTCAACCAGGAGATATCTTATGGAAAAGTGGACATGTAGGTATTTATATTGGTAATGGTCAATATATTCATGCACCACAAACAGGTGATGTTGTTAAGATTGCATCTAATGTAAGTAGATTTACTTGTGCAGTTAGACCTTATTAGTAATGACTTAAAACCTTTAAGTTTATAAGCTTAAAGGTTTTTATTTTGTATAAAAACAACTTTTATTTACTTTTTTTAGAAAGTGATGTATAAATAATATGAGGGGGTGTTTTGTTTGAAAATTAAAAAATATTTTGTAGGATTTATTGCATCTACAATGCTTGTATCAACATGCTATTGTATAAAACCTGTAGAAGCTATTGATTTTTCAAAAGATGAATCAAAATATATGTCACTATGTGCAAGTGGAAAACTAACAAATAGTAATAAGAAAACATGCGAAGAATTCAACAGCTATCTCAAAGCTAAAAATAAGAAGTTAAAAAAAGATTTAGAAAATCAAAAAAGTGCTGCAGCAAGTACAACTCAAACATTAGACAGTGTTCAAAAAAAGCTAAATTCATTAAATTCGGATATTTCATCTAAAGAAGCTGAAATTCAATATGTTGAAACATCTATACAAAATGCCCAAGCAGATATAGATAAAGATAATCAAGAAATAAAAGATCGTATGTATATCATGCAGTCTTATATGAATGAAAATACTTTTATCAATTATATATTTGGGGCTGATAATTTTACTGATATGTTATCTAGAATAGATAGTTTCAATACACTTACTTCAAGTGACCAAGATTTGATTGCTCAAATGTTAGAAAAGAAAAAGGAAATTGAAAATCAAAAAGTTACTTTAGAAAACGCAAAAGCTGTTTTAGAAGAACAAAAGAAAGAACAAGCTGCTATTCAAGTACAATATGAAACATTATTAGAAGAACAAAGAAAACAAATTGCTGCAACTGAAGTTGATGCAAATGTTGCTGCAAGTCGTAGTGAAGCAATTGATGCCTCATTAACAGAATTCTATGAACAATCTAAAAAAGACGATGTAGGTCATGTCAGTCAGATTCCTACACCAAAACCATCTAACAGTAACAACAATAATCAAACTTCAAATTCAAATAATAATAACAATACAGGTAATAATTCAAACAATAATTCGAATAATAATAACAATACAGGTAATAATTCAAACAATAATTCGAATAATAATACAACTAACAATGGTTCTCAACCATCTCAAGATAGTACAACATTAGGAATAAGTATTGCTAACTATGCTTTATCTAAACAAGGTAAACGCTACTATTGGGGAGCAAGTGGACCAAATTATTTTGATTGTTCTGGACTTGTTTACTGGGCACATAATCAAGCAGGCGTAAAAATAGGTAGAACAACTGCTGCTGGATATACTGGTAGTGGTAAAGCTGTTTCTTATAGTAATTTACAAATTGGTGATGTCATTACTTTCAATTATGGAAGTGGTGTCGCTCATATTGGAATTTATATTGGTAATGGTAATATGGTTCATGCCTCTGGTAAAGGATCTGGGACAGTGGGTCAATATCCTGATCAATGTGTTAAAGTAACATCAGTTGCTCCAGGAAGTTATTTCTATCGTCATATTTATAATTGTCGTAGATTATACTAAAATAGGATGCGCTACATTTTGTAGCACACCCTATTTTTTTATTTTAAAAATGTTTTATAGTCTTCATAATTTTTCTTTAATAATTCAGGAGTATTTAAATGATATGGACAATGTTGTTTACATTTACCACAATTTAAGCATTCTTCAATTTTTTTCATCTCTGCTTGCCAATGATCATTAAGCCAACTTGCTGCTGGTGCTCTTCTTAACATTAAAGACATTCTAGCACATTGATTGATTTGAATTCCTTTAGGACAAGGCATACAATAACCACATCCTCTACAGAAATCTCCTGCTAATTCTTTTCGATCATGAGCAATTAAATCTTGAATTTCTTGAGTAAGTTCTGGTGCTTTTGTTTGATATGAAATAAATTCATCCAATTCACTCTCTTTTTGAATTCCCCAAATTGGTAAAACATTATCAAACTGTGCTAAATATGCATAAGCAGCATCCGAACGGTTAATAAGTCCACCTGATAAAGCTTTCATACAAATAAACCCAATATTGTTTTCTTTACATTTATTCACTAAATCAATATCTTTTTGATCTGCTAAATAACTAAATGGGAATTGAATTGTATCATATAACCCACTTTCACAAGCTTCTATAGCTACTGGTAAACGATGATTCGTTAAACCTATAAAATGTATTTTCCCTTGAGCTTTTGCTTCTAACATTGCTTCATATAAACCTGTACCATCTCCTGGTTTAGGGCAAAATGAAGGATTATGAAATTGATAAATATCAATATAATCTGTTTTTAAATTATTTAAACTTGTTTCTAAGTCTTTCCAAAAACCTTCTACTGTAGTAGATCCTGTCTTCGTTGCAATATAAATGTCTTTTCTAACATCGCTTAATGCATTTCCTAGCTTTTCTTCACTATCACTATACCATCTTGCACTATCAAAAAAACGAATTCCTTGATCATATGCCTTTCTTAAAATTGTTGTTGCATCTTCTCCAGTTACTCGTTGAATTGGTAATGCCCCAAAACCATTACGGTTCACTGTAATTCCTGTTCTTCCTAATGTAACTTTTTCCATTCCTTTTTCTCTTTTCCTAATCTTAACTTAAATATTCGCCAATTCCATTTACAATTCCTTGAACAATTTTATTTTGATAATCCTCACTTGAAAGTAATCGATCTTCTCCTGGATTTGATAAAAATCCCATTTCTACAATAGTAACAGGCACTTTTGACCAATTTAAACCTGTCATATTATCAACAATTGAAACTCCTCTATTTCTAGAACCTGTTGCCTTACAAATATTATTCACAATACTTTTTGAAAGTGATTGTGATTGACTTGCAATACTTGCACAATATCTATTAGAAGTTGAAGGCGCAAGTGTCAACGTTCCTGTAGAAGAAGATGATTCACTTGAATCGCAATGTAAACGAATAAATGCATCTGCATTTGCCTCATTTGCCATTTGAGCTCTTTGAGCATTAGATAAATCGACATTTTGTGATGTACGACACATAACCACAGTATAACCTTGATTTGATAAAGCTTCTTGTAATTTAAGTGCCACTTCTAAGTTGATTTGTGATTCTGTTTTCCCCGTTACACATCCTGTTGCCCCTGTTGTCACTTTTGCTTTCATTGTCGATGAACCTGGTCCATTAGGTTCTAATGAACTATTTCCTCGTGCTTGATGTCCTGCATCAATACAAATCACTTTTCCTCCGCCATGATAAATCTTAGCTGCTGATAATTCTTGTTTAGGTTTTTCTTTTACATGTACAGTTATTTCTTTTTCTGCTTGATTTCCTGAACTATCTTTCGCAAATACTTTTATTTGATAATCCCCTTCTTTATTTATATCTAATGAAGATAAATCATATTGTAAATCAATATTGCTTAAATCTGTTGCTTTGATTTCTTGATTAAAATCATAATTTTCTGTTCCTTCTTCAAATGAAACTTCATTTATTTCATTAAAAACAGGAGCTGTAGTATCTTTAACAATCACTTTCTTTTTTAGTTTTTGATCTTGATATTTAATATTTATTGTATAGTTTCCAATTGCTGGATAATCTTTTTGATCTTCATTTTTTAGATCGTCTGTTATTTTTGTTTCTTTTTTTATTTCTTTCAACTTATCTTTATCTATGTCTTTTGTTTGAATAAGATCATCAAATGAATATTGAACTATATTTCCATATTCTACAATAATCTCTTTTTTATTTTTTAAAGATAATTCAATTTTTTCTTCTCGTGTAAGATAATAAATACCTCCCACTATCACCACGATAACAATCCCAATAACTCCTATAAACTTCTTTTTCATATTTCCTTTTTCTCCTTAAAACTATTATACAAAAAAAAGAGAAGAATGGAAGTTCTTCTCTATAAACCTTTGACATGAATACGTGTAATTGCACGTTGCAAAGCTGCTTGTGCTCTTAACATATCGATTTCATTGTTTTGTATTTTAAGTCTTTCTTCAGCTCTTCTTTTTGCTTCTTGTGCTCTTTCTAAATCAATTTCTTCTTGTGATTCAATTGCATTAGCAATTAAAGTTGTTTCTGTTTCATTTACATAAATGAAACCACCTGCGACAGAAAAATATGTTCTTTTTCCATCAATAATATAATTCATTTGAGACACTTTCACACCACTTGCTAGTGGAATATGATGAGCTAAAATACCTATTTGTCCAGCAGTTGTATCAAGATTTATCTGATCAATTTCCACTTCTTGGTAAATACCTTGAGGTGTAATGATTTTTAGCTTAAATTTAGTCATTTTCGATTTGTTTAGCCTTTTCTACAGCTTCTTGAATAGTACCAACATTATGGAATGCTTGTTCAGGTAATTGATCCCATTTACCTTCAAGAATTTCTTTAAATCCTTGAACAGTATCTTCTACACGGACATATTTTCCATCTAAACCAGTAAATTGACTAGCTACTGTAAATGGTTGTGATAAGAAGTTACGTACACGTCTTGCACGTGCAACGATTAATTTATCTTCATCACCTAATTCATCCATCCCAAGAATTGCGATGATATCTTGTAATTCTTGATAACGTTGTAAGATTTGTTGAACACCATGAGCTACTTCATAATGATCTTTACCTACAACTAATGGATCTAAGGCTCTTGATGAAGAGTTAAGTGGATCTACTGCAGGGTAAATACCTAAAGCAGCGATTGAACGATCCAAGACGATTTTAGCATCTAAGTGAGCAAATGTTGTTGCTGGTGCAGGGTCAGTTAAGTCATCGGCTGGTACATAGACCGCTTGTACTGATGTAATTGATCCTTTTTTAGTTGATGTAATACGTTCTTGTAAAGCACCCATTTCAGTTGCTAGAGTTGGTTGATATCCTGCTTGTGATGGTACACGTCCAAGTAAGGCAGAAACTTCTGAACCTGCTTGTGTGAAACGGAAGATGTTATCAATGAATAATAACACGTCTTGACCTTGTCCATCACGGAATTGTTCAGCCATTGTTAAACCAGTTAAGGCAACACGTAAACGTGCTCCTGGAGGTTCGTTCATTTGTCCAAAGACAAGTGATGTTTTAGATAAAACGCCACTTTCTTTCATTTCATAGTATAAATCGTTACCTTCACGGCTACGTTCTCCAACACCTGCGAATACTGATAACCCACCATGTTGTGTTGCGATATTGTTAATAAATTCTTGGATCAATACTGTTTTACCTACTCCGGCACCACCGAATAACCCAATTTTACCACCTTTGATAAAAGGACAAATTAAGTCTACAACTTTAATTCCTGTTTCAAAGATTTCTGTAGTTGTCATTTGTTCTGCATAAGTTGGCGCAGATCTATGGATAGGCATACGTGGAACATCATTCCCTAATTCACCTTTACCGTCAATTGGTTCACCTAAAACATTGAACATACGTCCTAATGTATCATTTCCTACTGGAACTGAAATTGGGTGACCTGTATCAACAGCATCCATTCCTCTTACTACCCCATCAGTTGGTCCCATGGCGATACATCTTACTGCATCATCTCCAATGTGTTGAGCAACTTCTACGACTAATTCTTCTTCACCATTTTGAATACGAATTGCTGTATTTAATCGAGGTAATTTATCTTCGCTAGCAAATGCAATATCAATAACTGGCCCACGGGCACTAATTATTTTCCCAATATTTGCCATATTGACCTCCTTATTGCGCATTAGCTCCAGCAACAATTTCACTAACTTCATTAGTAATTGCTGTTTGACGAGCTTGATTGTATTTTAATAATAATTGTTCTGTTAATTCTTCTGCGTTATCTGTAGCATTTTCCATTGAAGTTCTACGTGACGCATTTTCACTTGTCACACTTTCAACAAGATAGCCATAAACGACAGCTTGTAAATACATTGGTATTAAACTATCTAAAACTTCTTCAGGACTTGGTTCAAAAATAGTGAATTTATTGGTAATTTCAATATTTTCAAACTCATTTGTATCAATTGGTAAAAGTGTTACTGTACGTGGTTTAAATGTTAAGTTATTAACAAATTCAGTATAAATGATTTTTATACTTCCCACTTCTTTATTAATATAAAGATCTGTGACACTTTTTACTAATTTAGTCACTTCATCAAAAGCTAATGTTGAATTTAATGAAGCAAAATCAGTATTGATTGGTCCTTGATGCGTTCTACGGAAATAATTTGTTCCTTTACTTCCAATTGAGTAAACATAATCTTCATCTTTAATTTGTTGACTAATTTCTTTAAAGACATTGGCATTATATCCACCACATAATCCTAAACTTGAAGAAATAACAATATAAACATCTTTATCTACTTTATTTTCAGCGAGATAGGCAGAATCTTTTAACCCTTTATTAGAAGCTAAAATTTCTGCACATGTTTGTCTAACACCTTGATAATAAGGTTTTAATTCATCAAGTTGATTTCTTGTTTTACGAAGTTTAGATGTCGCAACTAATTCCATTGCTTTTGTAATCTTTTTAGTAGATTCAACGGATTTAATACGACGCTTAATTTCTTGCATTGATCCAGGCATTAGTTAGCCCCTTGTGTTTTTAAGAATTGATCAACATAAGCGCCTGTTGCTTCTTTCATCTTCGCTTCTAATTCATTTGAAATCACTTTTTGAGTTTCTATTTCAGTAATAAATTCAGGATGAGACATTTGAATATTTTCTACTAAACCATCCATAAATTCTTTTACTTTTTCTACAGCTATTTGTTTTGTATAACCATATTTTAATGCAAATAAAGTAATGACTTGTGTTGGCACACTACGTGGTGAGTATTGTGCTTGTTTTAATACTTCACGTACTTTTGCCCCATGATCTAATGTTGCTTTAGTAGCAGCATCTAAGTCAGAACCAAATTGTGCGAAAGCTTGCATTTCTGCATATTGAGCAAGTTCAAGTTTTAATGAACCAGATACTTGTTTCATCGCTTTAATTTGTGCAGTAGAACCTACACGTGATACAGATAATCCTGTATCTACAGCTGGTCTAAATCCAGAGTTGAACAATTCTTGTTGTAAGAAGATTTGTCCATCAGTAATTGAAATAACGTTTGTTGGAATATATGCTGAAATATCCCCAGCTTGTGTTTCAATGATTGGTAAAGCAGTAATTGATCCTCCACCATTTTCTTCATTTAAACGGCAAGCACGTTCAAGTAATCTTGAATGTAAATAGAAGACATCCCCTGGATAAGCTTCACGTCCTGGTGGTCTTTTTAATAATAACGACATTGTACGATAAGCTACCGCATGTTTCGATAAATCATCATAAACAATTAAAACATCTTTTCCTTCATCTAACCAATGTTCAGCAATTGCACATCCAGCATATGGTGCAATATATTGAATTGGTGCAAGTTCACTCGCTCCGGCAGAAACAACACATGTATAATCCATTGCTCCACCTTGACGTAATTTTTCAACAACTTGTGCAACCGTTGAATTCTTTTGTCCAATAGCAACATAAACACAATAAATGTTTTGTCCTTTTTGGTTTAAAATTGTATCAATAGCAATTGCAGTTTTACCTGTTTGACGGTCACCGATAATTAACTCACGTTGACCTCTACCGATAGGAATGATAGCATCAATTGATGTAATACCAGTTTGTAATGGTTGATCAACTGATTTTCTTGTCATTACACCACTAGCAACACGTTCGATTGGTTTAGTTTTACCAGTATTGATTTCACCTTGACCATCGATTGCTTGTCCTAATGGATTAACAACTCTTCCTAACATTTCATCCCCGACAGGGACTTCAATAATTCTTCCAGTACGTTTAACTTCGTCTCCTTCTTTAATCGTACTTTCAGATCCAAGTAGTACGGCTCCTACACTATCTTCATCTAAGTTCATGACCATTCCGTAAACATCATTTGGGAAAAGTAATAATTCACCTAACATGGCATTATCTAACCCATGAATAACACTTACACCATCACCAACAGTCACGACTGTTCCGACATCTTTTTGTTCAATGATATCGTCATAATGCTTAATTTGTTCTTTAATTAAAGCACTAATTTCATTTGGTCTAAGCCCCACTATTTCCACCTACTTTCTTAATAGTTCTTTTTTAAGCATTTCTACTTTATTTTTAATTGTTCCATCATAAATACGGTTAGCAATTTGAACTTTAATACCACCTAATAATGATGGATCAATAGATACTTTTAAAGTAACCTTTTTGTTTTCTTTTTGACTGATTGCTTTTTCTATATCTTGAATTTGTTGATCAGTTAATTCATAAGGTGTATAGATCATACCTTCTTCTATACCTAAATATTGATTTGATAAATTAATATAAGATTTAACAATATCATCAATATAACGAATTCTTCTTGATTGCACTAATAGTTTTAAGAAATTTAAAACATATTGATCAACATTCCCTTTAAATGATTGATCCAATAATTGAATCTTTTTATCATTTTCAATAAGAACGTGATTAAAGAATTGAACAATTTGAGGATCACTATCTAGAACCTCACCAACTAATTTGATGTCATCAAGATATTGAGTGACTTTATTTTCTTCTTTTGCTAAATCAAATAAAGATTCAGCATATCTATCGCCAACAACACTCATTAGTTAACCACATCATCAACAAATTCTTCTACTAATCCTTTGTTGATTTCTTCATTCATTTCTTTGTTCATCACTTTAGTTGCAACCTCAATAGCAACATCCACAATTTCTTGTTTCATATCTGCTTGAGCTTGTTTCTTTTCTGTTTCAATTTCTTTTTGTGCTTGTTCAATTTTAGCTCTTGCTTCTTCGTTTGCTTGGTCAATAATTTGTTGTTTCACTTTTTGACCATCATCTTTTGCTTGATCAAGAATTTCACGATATTTACTTGCCGCTTCACGTGCTTCTTTTTCAGCTGTTTCTAAATTTGTAGAAGCTTTTTCGTTCATTTCTTTTGCCTCATTGATTGTAGATTCTATGTAATCTGCTCTTTTAGCAAAATATTCCATGACATTTTTCCATAAAAACTTCTTAAAAATAAGTAACAAAACTCCTGTAGATAATAATTGAACAATCAGTGTTGTAAGATTAGGGAATAATTTTCCTGCTATATCTGGCATCTTTATTCCTCCTTTGTCAGATTTTCAATTATTAATATACGAATAATAAGATTAAAGAAACTAATAAACCATAGATGGCAACTGTTTCTGATAAGGCAATCCCTAAGATCATCATAGTACGGATTTTACCTTCAGCTTCTGGGTTTCTACCAACAGCTTCTACAGCTTTACTAGCAGCAATCCCTTCACCAATCCCTGTTCCTAAACCTGCACATACAGCAAGACCTGCTGCAATAGCAATTAAACCTTTTACCATAATTTTTTTCCTCCTAAAAAATAGTTTATTTTTCATTTATATCTTAACTAGCAAGCTAGTAAAGAACTTAATCTGGATTTTCCATCATTATCAAGATAGATGATAATGTAACGAATACCAATGTTTGAATGCATCCCGCAAAGACATCAAAATAACAATGTAGCCAAGGAGCAATCACTGGTCCTAAAAAGTTAAAGTTGATCAATAACCCTGAAATGTAACCTGTTAATTGATAAACTAAATACATAAGGATCGATCCACTTAAAATATTCCCAAATAAACGCATTGATAACGAAATCAATGGCGAAAGAATACTTAATAAGTTTGTTGGTGGCCATACAGCACCCCAAACGTAAGATAATAATCCTTGTTTTTTGATTGCATTAAACTGAATTAAACAGAATGTAATTGTTGTTAATGCAAGAGTAATAGAATAATTTGAAGTTGGTGCTTCAAATCCTAATAATCCACTTAAGTTGGCAATGATCAAATATGCAAAGAGCATTGCAAAGTATGGATAATAGTTCTTTTCAAATTTCTTTGGCATGATACTTTTTAAATAGTCGTAAATCATTTTAACACCTGTTTCAACAACTAAAACAACACCTTTAGGTCTTGCTGTTGGATCAGCAGTTGCAAATTTCTTTCCGGCATAAATAAAGAAAATAGCCATCACCACCATAATAATCAATGAAAAGATTAATTCTACCTGTAAAGAATCTAAGAAGTTACTCACCCTTTCACCCCCTTCATTTGATAACTTACAATATATATGGTTATTTTAATGACCATATATCCAAAAAGAACACCCATCAGATTAAACCATTTTGGAATAAAAATAGCAATTAAAAAACCAATCGCATAAATTGCAAGTTTGACTATATTTAATAAGATAATTAAACTTGTAGATCTTTTTAAGTTCAATATCATATCAGACGTGATAATAATAACATAAAAAATTGCAAGATTAAATAAATATCCAAGCAAAAAACCTAGCGGATAACTGATAGATTTCATCATCAAACCAATAATTGAAAAAACGATAAAACCTATCAAAAAAATAAAAAATGATTTCTTAAAAACTAACTTTTCATTCATGATTTTCCACCTTTTAATAATGTTCTCATCACTTCTATAAACGCTAAAACAAGAAATACTAGCGTCAGAAGAGGTTTGGTTAGTAATATACTATCCAAATATAAACCCAATATGACGCCAGCTATTAAAGTTCCAAATATTTTACCTGATAACGTCAATGCATAAAGCAAATCTTTAAAAAGCTTCTCTTTATTATTCATTTGTTCCAAACAAACGATCTCCGGCATCTCCAAGTCCAGGAACAATATAACCATGCTCATTTAATTTTTCATCTAATGCTGCAAGTGTAATATCAACATCAGGATGTGCTTCTTGAATCGCTTTAACTCCTTCTGGTGCTCCTACTAAACAAACAAGTTTGATTTTTCTTGCTCCTCTTTGTTTAATATTTTCAATTGCCATATTAGCACTTCCACCAGTTGCTAGCATTGGATCTAAAACAATGACTAAAGCATCTTCTAGACCTTTTGGAAATTTAGCATAATATTCACGTGGAATTAAAGTTTCTTCATCTCTTTCCATTCCAATATGTCCAACTTTAGCTGTTGGAATAATATCTCTAAAACCATCAACTAAACCAATTCCTGCACGTAAAATAGGTGCAAGAATAATTTGTTGATCCATTTCTTTTCCCACCATTGGACAAACAGGTGTTTCAATTGCTTTATCTTTTAATGAAACATTGCGTGTTACTTCAAATGCCATAAGTTTAGCAATTTCATCTAAGTTTTGTTTAAAAATATAAGTTGATGTATTTTTATCACGCATAATTGTTAATTTATGTTGAATTAAAGCATGATCTAATATTGTTACTGACATATTTGCCTCCTAGATATATTTAATATTTGAATACATTGTGACCTTTTCAGTAAGTTTTGCTACTCGTTTTAAACATTCTTCTTTAATTTCGTCTGTTTCTTCATTTTTTAAACGATAAGCAATAATTCTAGCAACTTCTTCAAAATCTTCTTCTTTGAATCCTTTTGTTGTCATTGCTGGTGTGCCAATACGAATTCCTGAAGCTTTGAATGGTTTTTCTGTATCAAAAGGAATTGCATTTTTATTAGCTGTAATATTGATTTCATCAAGTAAACGTTGTGCTTTTTTACCAGAAATACCACAACTTGCTTTAACATCAACAAGTAATAAGTGGTTATCTGTTCCTCCAGCAACCAATCTGAACCCTTCTTCTTTAAAGACTTTTTCCATTGCTTTAGCATTTTTGATAATTTGTTTTGCATAGTCTTTAAATTCTGGTTGTTGTACTTCATAGAAACATTGTGCTTTAGCAGCGATAATATGCATTAATGGTCCACCTTGCATACCTGGGAAAACTGCACGATCAATATCTGCAGCAAATTCTTTTTTACACATGATGACACCACCACGAGGCCCTCTTAATGTTTTATGTGTTGTTGTTGTCACAATGTCAGCATATGGAAATGGTGATGGATGAACACCAGCAGCTACAAGTCCAGCGATATGAGCCATATCTACCATAAATAATGCGCCATTATCATGAGCAACTTTAGCCATAAATTCAAAATCAATAATTCTACTATAAGCACTTGCTCCAGCAACAACGAGTTTTGGTTTAATTTCTTCTACTTGTTTTTTATAAGCTTCATAATCAATTGTTTCTGTTTCTTTTGAAACACCATAGCTATAAAATTCATAGTTAATTCCTGAAAAGTTCAATGGATGTCCATGTGTTAAATGTCCTCCATCAGCAAGTGACATTCCTAACACTTTATCTCCATGTTGTAATAAAGCTAAATAAACTGCAGTATTTGCTTGTGCCCCACTATGTGGTTGAACATTAGCATGTTCTGCCCCATAGATTTCACAAATTCTTTGTCTTGCAAGTTCTTCAACTTCATCAACAAATTGACATCCCCCATAATATCTTTTTGCTGGATATCCTTCAGCATATTTATTTGTAAGAACTGATCCAGCTAATTGTAATACTTCTTCAGAAACAAAGTTTTCTGAAGCAATCAATTCAATGTTATTTCTTTGTCTATTTAATTCTCTTTCAACACTTTCAAATAATTGTGTATCTTTCATAATTTATTACTCCTTTTCTAAAGCCATCATTTTTTGAATTCTTGCATCATGTCTTCCGCCTTCATATTCGCTTTCAAGCCATGCATGTAAGATTTCTAAAGCTAAGCCTTCCCCTATAACACGTTGCCCCATTGCTAACATGTTTGAATCATTATGTTGACGTGTTGCTTTTGCACTAAATACATCATGACATAATGAACAACGAATTCCGTTTACTTTATTGGCAGTAATGCTGACACCAATTCCAGTTCCACATACAACAACCCCCTTGTCGCACGTTCCATCAGCAACAGCTTTTGCTGCTTTAGAAGCATAATCTGGGTAATCACAGCTTTCTTCTGTGTATGTACCAAAATCTACAACTTCATAACCATTTTTTTCTAAATCTTCTTTTAATACATTTTTTAATCTGAGACCACCATGGTCACACGCCATTGCAATTTTCACTTCAATACCTCCCTGATTTTTTCTTCACTAATACAACCTTGACGTAATATTGTTACATCATCATCAATTTTTACCACTGTACTTGCTAGAGTATTTTGACATTTTCCTTTGACGATCATCTTTAGTTTCCCATTAAATTCATGATACACATCTAAATCATTTAAAAGTGTCTCTTGACCTGAAATATTAGCGCTTGTTACTAACATTGGCCCTACTCTTTTCAATAATTCTAATACAAATGGATCATCAGGTATTCTTATACCTATCGTTTCTAATCCCGCTGTAAAATCATCTGATAAAATTGATTTCTTTTTTAAAACAAGAGTTATCATTCCCGGCATAAATTCATCAATCAATTTTTGAGCATTTGTATTTACATAAGCATATTTTTCTATATCTTGAGAATCATAGATCATCAAAGATACTGCTTTACTATGACTTCTATGTTTAATTTCATAAATTTTTTCAAGTGCCGAAAGATTTCCAAACTTCACACCTAAGCCAAAAACAGTCTCGGTAGGAAAAGCCACAACCTCATCTTGTTTTAATAATTCAACAACCTCGTTTATGTTCTTTTTTTCTACCAAAACTGTTTCCATGATTCCACCTCATTTTGTGATATTATACTATTTTATTATTTAAAATGATACCCTTATCCCTGGATATTTATCTCTTTCAATAGAATATTTAGCATATTTCTTAACGATTTTCCCACTATTTCTTTAATTTTCCCTAAACAAGAAAAAATCAACCTATTTCATATAAAATAACAGTGAAATCTCTATACAAATAAAATTTAAAAAAAGATATTTCACTACCGACACACAGAAAATAAAAAATCTGAGATCATATCTTAAAAACACATTTCGCGTTCTCAGTTTAATATAGAGATTTTACTTGTGTTTAGAAAGGAGGCATTTAAAAAGCAACTCTGTTTAATAAGAGTTGTTTTTTATTTAAACCAAAAATGAACAAAAAAAGTAATCACCTATGCTGACAAGTTTGTGATTACTTTTTAATAAATTTTGAAATAAACCATCATAGCAATGAATCTATTTGATAGCTCTTTTCATATATATTACATTTTATTTCATCTTTAAAGACAATTCTATTTTTGATTATCTTTTAACCTATATTTTCTATTTGTGTTTGTACCAATAGCTTCAACGGTTTTCATTTCTGATAATATTTTTCTTGTTCTAGCAGAACTAAGATTTAGATATTCAGCAATATCATTTGTTTTGGATTCACCATTTTCTTTAAGATAATTTTCAATTTTTACCATGTTTTCTATTGTTTTATTTCTAATCGTACTTCCTTCGCTTGTTTTCTTCGCCGTTTTTTCTTTGTTTGTTTTATCTACAAATTCAAGTGTTAAAATAGTTCGATCAGGATCAAACCTTTCTTCAATAACAGGTTCTTTCCATCCTTGATCTTCCCATGTATTGAAGATATTAGGAACACCACTTCCAGAACGTTCACCTATGTTTACAAGATTAAACATTTTCATAAGAGTTTTATTACGCGGATCAGATTCCCCACCTTTTCGCATTTGTTCCTTTCCAGTTCTAATATATCCAGGATTTTCAAAAATAATTCTATCTTGATCTTTTTTTATAACAACCCCTCTTGTCCCATAGTAATCTGCATTAATCAAACAGTTGGCTAATGCCTCACGAAGCGCCTTATTATCATCTATACGATTTCTGCCTTCCATAACAAAGGAAATCTTTACATCTTTAATAATTTTCATTATAAACTCTAAAATAAAAATCCAACGAAATTGTTGGATCTTATTTATTTTTAAATACGATTAATTTACTTAAAATATAATCCAAAATAACAACTATAACATTCACGACTATCTTAAATAAAACATCGTTTAATAAATTAAAGTTAACAAAGAAGCACATAAAAAAACATATCTAATAACCCTGTAGCTAATCTTGAACTAAAGAATGATAAAGCTTCTTTAAATATTTATGCACTACTACTATTAAACACATATTTTCTATTTGTAATATAGGCAAATAATACCGATAAAAACCATGCTTCAGCATTCGAAAATAAATAGTTCATATGTATAATATTCGAAAATAAATAATAGACAACAATATTTACAGCTGTTGTTAATGTTCCAAAGATAAGATACATAATGATTTCTTTAAGCGATTATCTTTATAATGGAAGCAAGAGCTGTAATAAATACTATAAATCTAACAGTATCCATTTTAATAATCATCCCAATTTTCTTAGGTATACTTCTAACAATTCTTATATTGCGGAATGAATCAATCATTTCATTTGTCATATCCATTAAACCTTTTGCACAATAAGGAATTAATAAAACAAAATATGTAATAGTATATTGTGATTTTGCTTCCCAAAATAAATGAAATAAAAATCCACCAATAAAAATAGTTGGTAACAATAATCTGTGTAATTTCATATGTCTTCCAGTAAAGTAAATATAAGCTAATGTTCCTAATAAAATAACTGTTTCATAGACATTATATATTTGATACCATAACTCACTTTGAATATAAAAACTACTATGCCTCGTTACCCAAGTTCCTTGAAAGTCAGGATTACACCATTGTGAAACTGTCTTTCGATATAAAAAGTTAATAAATTCTCCAGGGTGTGTTATGTAATAAGATAACGTATTACCTAAATCGCTTTTTGCTTGTGAATTTGCTACATCATAATCTCCGTTATTATTTTCATATACGCTCCAATTGTAGCCATTATACCATCCTGGCGCTACATCACTATCTTGTAATCCCATTTCTACATATGCTATCATCGGTATACCTTTACCAAGTTCAATACCTGTAATATTTTTGATAATTGTATTAGGAATCATTGAAGATGCAAAATAGGCAGGTACAAATAAAATCAATAAAATAATAGATGTATATTTTTTATTTAAAATAATATCAAATAAAATAAAGATAACCATTGCAACAAAAACAATCATATAATTTGATTTAAACATCATTGCGAAAATAATTGAAACAATCGATAGAAGTATATATTTTATTTTACCTGTTTCAAAATATTGATACCCTGCTAATATGGCAAACAGCGAAAAAGCATGTCCAAAAATATTTCCATATACAAATGCAACATAAAAAGTTAAAGGGAAAAATATAAATAATAAAATAAGTGTCCAGTTTTTTAACTCATCATTATGAAAACTAATTTGTGATATTTTGCATAAACAATAATAACTAACTAATAACCCTATAATATTAAGTACTTGAAATGCTTGATAATTATTTTCTCCAAAGATAAATGATAAATAATAAAGAATAACAACAATTCCCGCTTGATTAGAACACTTTCCTACATATCCCATTGGTGTAAAATAACTATAATTGCCATTCTTTAATCCAGCTGCTGCTTCTAAAATAGATGCTTGATCAGCTACAGGAACAAAATCAAATTTGAAAATCATAAAAATACCAACAATCAATAATATCAAGCTTAATATAATAAATATTTTATTAAAATAATAAGTATCCTGTGTTCTATAATGTTTTCTAACAAAATAAACAAAAAACAATACTATAATAAACCATAATAATAAATAAAATGGTTTATCAGCTACGATTGTTGTATGCTCATCCCAACTTAAATAAGCATTATTAAATAAACATAACAATGTAAGTAATAATGTGATAACAGCAAAAAATCCTAATACAACATTTTTACCTAATTTCTTTAATTTTGAATCAAACACATAATCACCTTCAATTTAAATTATTGTACTTCCGAAACAAACAGCTATATAACTTGAATAACAAATAACGAATAATAAAATATAGATCCCTATCATTAATAACTCTATATATCTTGCTTTTATTTGTATTTTATTTTCAATAAATTCACTAAAATATTCATAACCAATACTCATAAATAAAGCAATTGGGATTAAAATAGACATAATATACCTTCCTTGAGGTTGATAATCTATAGAATAAGAATATTTTATTGATAAAATAATTGGAATCAAAACACATAAAATTAAACATATTATAAAATAATTTTCAAATTTAAATTTGAATTGATATTTTCTTTTTAAAGCAATAAGCATCATAATCATACCAAACAAAATTATTATTAAATATAAATAAAAACGTTTTCCACTAATCATATATTGCATATATCCTGTGGTACAAATAAAACTTTTTATAGTCGTTATTATCCAATTTGTATCAAAAATCATAGAAAACACACTAATTCCTTGATTTTGATAAGTATCTCTTTGTGATAATTGATAACCTGGCATTGCATATTTTTCACCACAATCGTACATAGAATTCATTCCTAAAAAATCTCCATTATGGATCATTGCATTTCTAATAAAAAACCATCCACCAACAACTAAGGCAGCAATTGCTATTAGAAATCCTTTTTTTAAAAACTCATTAAATGTAAAATGTAATTTATAACTACTCATACAATATACAATAATACTACATAATATAAATCCATAAGCATTATAATAGGTTAATGCACATAATCCTATAGCAACACCTAAAAAAATACACCATTTACAATTCCAATTTGTTTTTATTCCCTTAATCCAACCATAAACAATAAGTGCTGTTGCAAATATTGAAAACGAATCATTATTTAAATAAAGAGATAAGTACATGAATTGTGGTAATAGTGAAACAAAAATAGCAAAAAGATATATTGTCATCTTATGATTAAATATTTCTTCACCAATTTTACAACATACAAAAAACGTAAGTGCCCCCGCAAGAACACTTGTTAGTCTTGCCGCAATCAATAAATGTACTGGAGTAGTTGTAAAGATAGAAGCTATTTTCATAAAGAAAAAACTAATTATTGAAGGAAGATAAGGTGTAAATCCATAAGAAAATCCCCATATTGCATTTAATATTTCTTTTTCATCACCTTTAGGTAAATATGAATGATTGTAAATAAATAAGGGGATATCATATCTCATATATTCATCTGGTGCTACATTCATACATAATTTTGTTGAACAATAAAATAAAAATAGAAAGAGAATCAATGTTCCTATAATATAAAATTTATTCTTATTTATCATTTGTTTTAATTGCGCCATTATTAATGTTCCTTTTTTAAATAAGTTATTGTTATATAAAAATAGCTGCTTATAAAAAGCAGATATTTTTATTATTTACTTGGATATTCAATACTAAATCCCCTAAAAATTCCATTTCTATTTTCGTTACAGCAATCAAACATATATTTATATCCTGCATCGTCTGTATAATGGAATCTACCATCTGTCTCTTGTTCAGGATCTCCAAAAAGTTTTCTAACTTGTGCATATTTTACTTTATTGTTTAAAGCTAATGTTCCTTGACTTGTTTCTACTTCAATACCTTTTGCTGCTTTATCATATTCTTCTTCAGCATATTCATCGTATTTAACTTCAATAAATGTTACAGATGCTTCAGCAACACTAATTGTTTTTTTAGTTGGATTTTCATATCTTAAATAGAAATGAGCTTCATCTCCACTATCTAATTCAACATTTAAATAGGCAGCCATTGATGAAATACCATTACCTTCTAATTCAACATCTTCTACTTTATCACCTGTATCATTTAATGTAACAGTTCCTACTTGTGATAAGTAATTTGCATATTCACCAACTGTTTCAGGAATAGCAATTTTTTTATCATCCATTGTAAAATATTTAATCATACCATCAAATTCTTGAAAATCACTTACATCTTTGATTTTAATACTGCTTGATGTAGTTGTTTTTTTATCACTCGAATCATTACTACATCCTACTAATGACATCGATAAAACAAATGTCATTAATACAGCCATTATTTTCTTTATCATAATTGTTCCTCCACGAAATTTTCATTTCTTTTCTTTATTACTATATAACAAATTACAATTATCTACAAATCTTTTTTTCTTAAGAACAAATTTTCATACTCAGATATAATTTTAGCCCAACTATAATCATTGTTTATTCTTTCTTTAGCTGCTTTTCCTAAAGTATCAATATAATCTTGATCAAATGTTTCAACATGTTCTATAAGATGTTTTAAATTATTCTTTTCTTTACCCCAATAAATACATGAATCTAAACCTACTTCTTGATTAAAGCCAACATTTAATAAAAGATTTAAAGAAGTAGAGCCTAAAGCTTCTAATAAAGATGGATTTGTTCCCCCTACTTCGTGACCATGTAAATAAGCAAAAGCATTCTTTCTTACACTTTTTAATAAAGCATCGTCATAAATCGTTCCTACAAACTTAATTCTTGAATCATTTTCAAAATGATACTTGTTATTTAAAATATGATACAACTTACTTTCTTGATATCCAGTAACAATCACTAAATCTTTTTTTGTATTTGAACTCATGAATTCTCTAATCATTGTTTCATAATTATTTTCAGGAACAAAACGTCCAACAATTAAATAATATTCATTTTTTGAAACCTCATGTTCCTTAGCCCATACTTCAAATTTTTCTTCATCACTGTTATCAACAACATCTGCTCCATAAGCGATAAATGTTGTTTTAGGTTGATATTTTTTATAATCTTCTTGAATATACTTTTCAATATTTTGTGAATCACAAACGACATAATCTGCATTTTTAATCATCAATCTTTCAGATAATTTCCAATATTGTCTAATAAACCAATTCCATTTAGCTCTTTTAAATTCATGACCGTCAGGATTAACAAAAACTTGAATATTTTTAGTATGAAACATTTTAACATATTTCTTTAAAAATGGACCAATACGACAAGCTAAAATATAAACAATCCCCTCTTCAATGTTATGATCAACAACATATTGATAAACTGCTTTTAAAGCTGCAATATCATAATAAACTGCTTTTGCTGGTCCAATATTAGGCACTTGTACTTTAAAACATCTTGCTTGATTATGTTCAAATTCTTCTTCATGATCAGACAAACAAGCTACATGATACTTAATATCATCACTGACCTTATACTTTGTTAAATATTCGACAAAGGTTTCAAAGCCACCATAATTAGCAGGTATTCCTTTACTCCCTATAATAAATACATTTTTCATATTTTACATACCTTTCCATAATAATTGATAGATTGTATTATATAAAAATAAATCTATATTTTTTATTGATGGAACTAATTTTCCTTGTTTTTTCATATCATATTTATATGTAATAGTTCTTTTCAATAAATCAACATTGACATTATGACAATATTCTTTTAATAAATCAACCATTTCCATGTTAGACTTATGCACTTGGTCTATACTTCCTGAAACATTTTCTCCAGTATACTTATGGGTATATAATACATCATAATTCACATTAAATTGACATTTATTTTCAATCATCAAAAGCCATAAAAAGTAATCATCTGCCGAATTAACAGACATGACATGCTTTGTCCAATATTCTGGTATACTTGTTTTTTTAATCAAACAATGACCTGGTGAAACAATTAAGTCTCTTACTTTAATAAAACCAATTTGTTTCTTTAAATAATCTTGTGATTTTTGATTTTTATAAATCAAACATTTCCCATTTTCTGATTCCATAATGCCATTAGCGATACATAAATCTGCATCTCCAATATGTTCTAATTGACTTTTAATAAAAAAATCACTAATTTCATCATCTTGATCTAAAAATAAAATATATTTACCTAACGCTTTTTTTAAACCGTTGATTCTTGTTTGATGAATTCCTTGATTCATTTCATTATTAATAATTCTAATTGGAAAATCATGTTGACTACCTACAATAATTTCTTCATCAGGATAATCATTAACAAAAATAACCTCTATTTCTTTTTGACTTTCTTGATAATTTTTCTCTATTTTATTTAATAAAGATTCTATATATCCATTTCCTTTATAAATAGGAATAATAACTGACACATCCATACTTTCACATCCTATATTCCATTAAAAATATCCACTAGATTTTGAGAAATATCATTTACATCATACGCTTTGGCCGTTTGATAAGCATGATCTTTAATCTCTTTTATTTGATGTTCATTCATTGATAAAATATCTTCTATTTTTTGATTTAAATCTTTACCATCTCTCGGTTTAAAGAAAAAACCATTTTCTTGATTTTTAATATAACTTGTTGGTCCTGCCATATTAGATGCAATAACTATACAACCACAAGCCATAGCTTCTAATCCAACCAATCCTAAACTATCGCTTTTACGATAGGTTGGAAAACAAAAGATATCAATAGCTGAATAAAATAACGCCAATTCTTTTTGAGTTTGCATTGGATATTTTTTTATCACGTTTTCTAAATGATATTCTTGAATAAGTGCATTCGCTTTTTCTTCATCTTCACCAACACCCACCATCACGATTTGATATTGTTCTACGTTTTCTAATAAACTAATAGCCTTTAAAAAGACTTCCCAACCTTTTCTTTTTTCATATCTTCCTATATAACCTATACATTTTTTATTTGGATCTAAATGCAATTTTTCTTTAGCGTTTTCTATTTCTTGAAAGACATCAAAATTAATACCTCCTGAAGGAAAAATCTTGATTTTATCTTCATTCAATCCATATTGTTCCATCATGACCTTTTGATAATAACTTGATGGTACAATACATAAATCTATTAGAGGTAATGTTGATTTAACTAAAGGAATAAACTTCTCATCATGTGCGTCTTCTGGAACAACGTCATTTCCATGAACATTTACAATAACCTTTATACTTGGTTTTAATTTCTTAATGATTTTAATTAATAATGCACAATGTGAAATATAATGAGCATAAAGATAATCATAATGATGAAATAAACACAAAAAGATACTTTTTATATAAAAACTTAAATATCCACCTAATTTTCCTAACTTACTATCTTTCTTTTTTAAAGCTGATACATCTACTTGATATCCATTATTTTTCAAAATACTTGCTGTATTTTGAACAAACACACCATAATGTTTATATTTTTTTGATGGATACATATTTGATATTAATAATATTTTTTCCATACAATCACCTATTTAATAATGTTCACTAAATCTCCTAAAAAAGTTTTAACTCTTCCAAATCCTTTATATTTTCCTTTTAAAAAGTATAAAATCAAAGAACAAGCTTTCTTTTCTTTCATCATTAAAACTCTTTGTGTTAAATAATCTTTATATTTTAAACAATATTCTTTTTGTTCTCTATTTAGCTCTAATCCCAATGCAAAATTCACATTTTCTATTTGTGCTTTGGTCTGTTCAATACGTTCATTCACTCTTTGTTTCTTTTCATTAATAATATTCCCATCAACAATATTATCCATTCCAATTGTATTATTATTATGAATTCTATAATCAATTAAAGGAATATCTAAATAATAACATCCATTTTGAATAGCAGAAATAATATTCAATTCCCAATCATGAGGCAATTTACCTTGTGTTACTTTTAAATATTCATCTTTAACTTCTTTTTTGATAGCCATACAACAACCTTGAGAAAAATTCATTTCTAATAAACTCTTTAAATCGATTTCCGTTAATTCTTCTGTTACTTCTTTAAAAAGTAAATTATTATTTGAACGTCCTTTTATTTTATTCACTTCGAAACAATTTCCATCTTGATCCATAAAATTAAAACTCGATGCTAGAGATAAAATATTGGATTGACTCATTTTTTCAACCATCACCTCTATTTTATTTAAATGCCAACGATCATCTTGGTCACTTAAAAAAATGATATCTCCATCTACTATCTCTAATCCTTTTTTAAAGTTCTTACGATATCCTAAATTATTTTCATTTTTTATAAGTTTCCAATTAATAAGTTTATAACCATCGATATACTGATGAATCAACTCATAACTATTATCAGTAGAAACATCATCTATTAATATTACTTCATCAATTAGATACGTTTGTTTTCTAATAGAATCTAATTGTTCAATTAAATACTTTTCGCCATTATATACAGCCATTACTAATGATACTTTCATAACTATCCCTTTCTTTTGTTAGAAACAGTATAACATAATTTAAATTATAAAGCGTAGTCATGGCACATAAAATCAACTAGATTTTAATTACTTCGTCTTTGAAAATGAGTAATTAAAAATACTATAATCCTATGCAACTTTGTATAATTATCATATAGTTTAAATGTGACTACTCAATAACAAAAATTAACATTTAGTTTTATTTCTTTACTTTACAATTGATATATAAGCAACATTTTAATTATCATTTCTAACATATATTCTAAATACTGATCTTATTTCTTTTAGTAGTAACAGTTTATAAAACAAACAATTCCCATCTATCAAATATATAATGTATATAAAATTAATGCGCCTTTAAAAACATATTTTTCAATTTAACAAATTTCATATTAATTTTCTACTTTTAAGCCTACTATGTTTATAAACCAATACTTTAAATATTTTTTATCTTTGAATATTAATTTAATCTTTATTGACCTTTAAATAGCTTTTCTCTATTTCTTTTCTTTTAAATTCTTCCTTATCTATTCTTATTCCTTTATCATATGCATTTGAAGTTTTCTCATATAATTCTAAAAGTGCAATTCTCTTATTTATATCATCAATATTTTTTCCTTCAAACTTTAATAACGTGTTATTAAGATATTTAGATTTATTATATTCATAATCAAAATAACTATCCTCTTTAAAAATTTTTGATAAGACATTTATACAATAAATCCAAACAGAAACAACAAAAAAAAGAAAACATATCATTTCATATGTATTATATTCATTCAGTTTTTGATTTAATAAGACAAAACAGGACAAATACAAAGATAAAACAAAAAAATATAATTCAATAAATTTTTTTGTTAATAATTTCCATTGTACAAAGTTATATTTAAAATCATATTTAATTTTAATCTTATATTGAATTTTGTCTATCACCACAAATATAAGGACAAAAATAGTCAATACAAAAATATTTTTAAAACTAAAAATATATATAATTTCTCTAATCATTTTCCTATTCAATCTTAATAAACTAAAATTTGAAAAAAATATATATGTACTCATTACAATAACACCAAAAGTCATAAATTCTAATAAACTAACACCTTTAGGTATTATTTTTTCCATTTTCTTCTCAATATATTTAATATCCATTATCATTTTCCTCTCACTATTACAAAACCAATTACTTATATTAACAACAAATCATAAATCTTATATTTTTCTTTAAAATTATAAAATTAAAACTAAAATTCGCTCATTTAAAATGAGCGAATCAATCTTAATATTCAATTTCTTTTAAATATCTGCTTAATGCATCTTGCCATGTAGGTAATGGTTTAAATCCATTTTCTACAAGTTTTGACTTATCCAATCTACTATTAAATGGTCTAGCAGCTTTAGATAAACCATATTCTTCAGTCGTTACTGGTAAAACTTCTGTAGTATATCCTGCTTGTTTAAAGATTTCTACTGTAAAATCATACCATGAAATATATCCACCTTCATTAGTAGCATGATAATAACCATATTTATCACTTTCAGCCATATCTACTAATAATCGAGCAAGATCATAAGTATATGTTGGTGTTCCAATTTGATCATTAACAACTTTAACTTGTGGATATTTCTTTCCAACATTTAACATCGTTTTAATAAAGTTTTTACCATTAACACCAAATACCCAAGCAATACGAACAATAAAATATTTATCTAAATTAGAAGAAACTGCAAGTTCACCTTCTAATTTAGTTTGTCCATAAACATTTAATGGTTTGTAATCTTTACAATCAGGATCCCAAGGTGTTTCACCTTGTCCGTTAAATACATAATCTGTAGAAATATAAATCATTTTGCAATCTAACTTTTTACATACTAAAGCAATATTTTCTGTTCCTTTAGCGTTAACTGCTCTTACTTTTTCTACTTTATCATCATCTTCTGCTAAATCAACAGCAGTCCATGCTGCACAATGAACAACAACATCAGGATTGATTTTTGTAATTTCTGATTCTACAGCTTCTTTATTTGTAATATCTAATTGAACATATTTTTGAAAATGTTCATTAATTTCAGTAATATCACTTCCAATTGCTTCATGTCCTCTTTGATTTAATTCATTCATAACGTCATAGCCTAATTGACCATTAACACCTGTTACTAATACTTTCATCGATTTACCTCCAATCAGCATACTTATTATAGCATACTTTCTAATTTTCTTGAATTAACACATAAAAACGTTGCAATTACGATCAAAAAATATGAATTCACAAATGTTCTTGTTCCAGAAACAAAAATAGATGGTGAAAATCCAAGTACAACTCTTGAACAAAATGCTGCACAAATAATTATGAAACTTAGAAACATTGTCTTATTTCCTAGATTAGTTTTTATTACATAAAAACTAATCAATAAAATACATATAAAATAAAGAATAATTAAACAAACATTCATATTCAACGAAATGTGTTCAATAACTTTTGTATAATCATTAAACACGTTAAAGATTTGATAAAACCCTCTATGATTACAGTATCTATCACTTACACTAACTACAAAGGTAACAAAGGTCATAAGACCTACTAGTATATATTGTCCTTTATTTTTTGTATTTTTATAAATGATATAAATCAACATAATGTTCCAAGCAAAAATAATATATGCAGGTTGTAAAGAACCAATTGCTATTGTTGAAAGAACTCCTAACAATAACTTATCCATCAACTTAAAGTCATAAAAAGCTGGATAATAAGCATTCATTTCTGCAACTTTTCTTAGCTCATTTCCAGGACATAATGCATGATAGCCTAACATTATAAACGATAACACTAAAAGAACATACATTAAAACAGGTACCTTTTTATGTTTTACTAAACTATATATCATAAATAAAGCATAAAATCCTACAAACAATGCACACATTTGTTCTTGATTGATAGCGTATAAACTAGCAACCACATAACTTATTTGTTGAGCTATTGATATCTTTTCATTGGAAATGATTTGTATAATATATGAAAGTCCATATAATCCTAGCGCAAGTGGCCATACATAGTTAAGTGTCGTCGCATACCATCCAGCCATGCCAAATGTTCCAAAAGGAAATAACATGATTACAAGCATTAGAAAAAAAGTAATGATCCAATCATTTTCTTTTGTTGGACAAATTATTCTTCTTAAAGAATGTAAAACAAGTACAAACATTCCACTATCTAAAATGATCCAAGCCCATTTATTAATATTTAATAAAACAAGCATCACCAATTCAATGATATTTCTACTTGTCCAAGTTTGTATCCTCATTTGAGTATAGTTAATTAATCCCATTTTTGATTGTTCAAGAAACCATACATCATCTGCCACTCCTAATTTTACAGATGCATGCCTAACAACCATAAAAACAAATAAGATTAGATAAATGACCCATATATGATTTTTGATATATTCTATTACTTTTTTCATGGTGTCCTCCTATTTTAGACAATATAAATAATAAGTAAAATCCATACCTTCATAAAGTTGTTTGAATTTTTTTATTTCTTTATAGTTATCATTTAAATAAGGAATATTCTTTCGATATCCTATTGTATCTTTATATTCTCTTATCACAACAAATTCAATTTCCTTATTTTTAATAGCCTCTCTTTGACCATCAATAATTTGAGGGTAACGATCATATCCAACATTTTGTCGCATAAAATATTTAACATTAGGAACAATATTACATGTTGTATAAAATCCCCCATCTAAATTATCATAATTCAATAATGTTTTATTTTTTGATTTATCAATAATATCTTTAAAAACATATTGTGCATATGCACTTTGAGGGATATTCATATATCCTCTATTAGGACTTTTTAATGGATAATGAACAGAAAATATCATTCCCCCACATAGTATACATATCGCTAAAGTTTGACTACTTAAATAATTTTGAACAATTGAAAAAACAAAAATAAATCCAAAAATAATATATGCTTCAAAACATAAAAAATAATAAATAAATGGTAATCCACCTATATAAACACCAATCATTAAAAAGATAAATGATAATAAAATAAATATATTGATCCAAATATTTTTTAAAATCTTTGTTGTTAAACAATTTACAAAACCAAGACATAATAATACATAAATTGTTCTATTGTATTTCATTTGTTGGAAAATTGCTGAAAACATATTTAATATTCTTGTTTTTAAATCAATAGTTGTACTATAAGCAGTTAGATTAAAAGTAATATATACATCATAATAATCTCTTAATGCCCCATTGATAACAAAATAAAGAATTGATATAAAGATAGGAATAAACATTCCCACTAAAAAATAAACACAACTTATAAAAGCTTTTTTTATTTCCTTTAAAGAAATTAATTTAAAGAAATATAAAGCCATCCAAATAAACCACAAACCTAATAAATTAAATTTGATCAATGAAACACATCCAGCTATTGCCCCATTAATTAATAAATATTTCTTTCCAAAATCATTTTCATTAATAATTTTAATAAAGAAATAAATATTACTTGCAACAAAAGGTAAACAAAATTCTTCTGCACTACCTCCTTGTACAAAAGAAATCGATCCTGAAATAATAGCTAATGTCAAAACAGATGCTAATAAGGCATAAAATTGATTTAAATAAGTTCTAGCAATTTTAAAAAGAAAAAAGCCAAAAATTGTATATGAAATAACTTCTAATAAATAAACACCTAAAAATGTATCATGACTTATTAAATAACCTATTCCATATATCAAATAAAGCAAAGGTCCCTTTTGTTCAAATAAATCTTTATAAGGAACCTTTCCATTAAACATACCTTTTCCCATTGTAAAAAAAGCATTACCATCAACCCAATCATTATAAGGATATAATGGTGAATTTTTTGAACAAATCAAAAGAGTTAGGATAGAAACAATCAATAAGATAGCTAAAATAACTTTTTTATTATCTAAATAATTACTTAGTTTTTTCATCTTCGATATTTGTATCCTTTACAATATAAACTGGTCTATGTTTCGTTTCGAGATATGTCTTAGATAAATATTGTCCTAAAATACCTGTACAGAATATTTGTATACCACCAATTAAAGTAATAATGCATACAAGAGATGGCCATCCACTTGTAGGATCATTAAAAATAAGTGTTTTAATAATAATAAATATTATAAATATAAAAGCAATAAATAACATCAGCATCCCTATAAGCGATGCAATCGCTAATGGTGCTGTTGAAAAAGCAACGATTCCTTCAATACTATATAATAATAATTTCCAAAAAGACCATTTTGTTTCCCCTGCAACTCTTTCTACATTTTCGAATTCAATCCACTTTGTTTTAAATCCTACCCAACCAAATAGTCCTTTACTAAAACGATTATATTCTTTTAATTCTAATAAAGCATTTACAAATTGTCTTGTCATTAAACGATAATCACGTGCACCATCCATTAATTCAGTATCAGATATTTTATTCATGATTTTATAAAACATTCTTGCAAAAAATGATCTTATTGGTGGTTCTCCTTTACGAGTCACTCTTCTTGTAGCAGCACTATCATAACCTTCTTCTCGAATTGCTTTTAACATTTCTGGTAATAAGCGAGGAGGATCTTGTAAATCAGCATCCATTAAACATACATAATCACCTGTACTATTTTCAAATCCAGCATACATAGCCGCTTCTTTTCCAAAATTTCTTGAAAAAGAAATATATTTAACTCTTGAATCTTTGTTAGCAAGCTCCATCATAATTTCTAATGTTTTATCTTTTGAACCATCGTTTATGAATAATAATTCAAAATCTACGTCATTCATTTCATCCATGACCCTACTCATTTCCTTGTAATAGTAATGAAGTGCTGCTTCTTCATTATAACAAGGTACAATTACTGTTATTTTTTCCATCCTATTTATCCCCTTTAAAAACAACTAACTTACTTAATACATAATTCAATACAACCACAATAACATTAACAATCACTTTAGCAATAACATCATTAACAACATTAAAATACACAAATAGCCACATAAGTACCATATCTAAGATTCCTGTAGCTAATCGAGAACTAAAAAAAGAAACTGCTTCTTTTAAAATATTTTGACTATTACTTTCAAAAACATATTTTCTATTTGTTATATACGCGAACAATACTGATAAAAACCATGCTAGTGCATTAGAAATCAAATAATTTATGTGTAAAAGCTCTGCACTTAAAAAATAAACAACAATATTAACGACCGTTGTAAGAACACCAAACACAAGATACATAATGATTTCTTTATATTTCATTAATAATTCTTTCATTTTCTTCTCCTAAAAAATGCTAGTTTTGTCATAGACATACTAGCATTTTTTTTACTAATATTCAATTTTATAATTATTAATTATTCTTTATCTAAGACAAATGCCTTCTTCAAACTTAAATTAGGATTATAAAAACGATCACTATATAACATATAACCCCATTTATCTTTGATGTAATCGTGTTCTTGAACAAATCGACGATATTTAGCACTTTTTGTATCAACTGTATCATCTCCTCTAGATTTAGATTCATAATGATATAGTTCTACTTGATTTAAACAAATATTGTAATAACCTTGTTTTAATAATTTTAAGTTAAAATCAACATCATTGAAGGCTACTTGTAGATCTTCTTCCAAACCATTGACTTCTAAATATTTTTCTTTAGAAACCATTAAACAAGCTGCAGTAACAGCGCTGTAGTTAAATGGAACGGATAATCTTCCATAGAAACCAACATCTTCTCTTGGATTATCAATAAAACAATGTTGTGCAATTCCACCAATTCCTAAAATAATACCGGCATGTTGAACCGTATTATCAGGATATAACAATTTAGCACCTACTGCCCCAATATGAGGTTGCATTGCATAGCCAACCATTACTTGTAACCAATGTGGTGTAATAATTTCAGTATCATTATTTAATAAAACAATATATTCACCTTTAGCCGCTTCTACAGCTTGATTATTGATTTTAGAATAGTTAAATTCATAATTAGCATCAATAACTCTAAAGTTAGAATATTTATTTTGATATTTTTTAAATAAATCAAAAGTTTCTTTCTTTTCACTATTGTTATTCATTAAAATAACTTCATAATTTTTATACGTTGTTTTTTCAAATAATGATTTTAAACATTGTTCTGTAATATCTGCATAATCTTTTGTTGGAATAATGATTGAAACCATTGGTTCTATTTCATATTCATATCTTACTAAATAATAAGGAACTCTTGGATGAACAGTTACTTTAGCTTTAATACCACGACGTTTTAAAGCATCTTCTACTGCCATTCTTCCTTTTTCAACAGCATATCCTTTACTATCAATTGTGGCAGCCGTTGACCCTTCAATCATACGCCAATGATATAAGATCTTTGGAATATGATAAACACGTTCAGGAGTTGTTTTTTCTAAAAATCTTAAGAAAATATCATAATCTTGAGCGCCTTCATATCCTACTCTAAAACCACCAATTTCATCAACAATCGATTTTCTCATAATTTCAAAGTGACAAATATAGTTACTTCCAAGTAACGAATCAGGTGCATAATCTGATTTAAAATGAGGATCTCTTCTTAATCCTTTCATATCCATCTTATCTTCATCCGTGTAGATAAAATCTAATTCTTTATTTTTATTTAAAACAGCGACACATTCAGCTAATGCATTTCTAGCAAGTAAATCATCATTATCCATTAAACCAATAAATTCACCGCTAGCAATATTTAAAGCATCGTTTGTTGCTTTAGAAATATGTCCATTTTCTTTACGATGATGTACTTTGATTCTAGAATCTTTCTTTTCATATTCATTTAAAGTATCAATTGTTTCTTGTAAAGTTGAACAATCATTAGATAAACATATTTCAAAGTTTTGATATGTTTGATTTAAAATAGAATCTAAACATTCTGCTAAGTATTTTCTTTCCACATTATAAACTGGTATACAAATTGAAATAAGTGGATTGTAAGAAAATTGAGGATGTTCTTCAAATGGTTTTTCATTTTTTTCTAACCATAAAAGATATTCTTTTTGATTTAAGAAATTATAAACATCTAAAAATTTATTTTTTGTTTTCTTATTTTCTTTAATACGTCTTTTACTTTGTTTTAATCTATTTGGTGTTAAAACAAAATGATATTCCTTAGCTATATATTTAACTTCTTTACCAATAGCATAAGTATTTACTTTTACCTTATTATTTGTTTCTTTTGTTTTTCTAACTGTTTTTTGTAAAAGTGTTCTAATCTTTGACTTAATTCTTTTCATTAAAGTATTCTTTCTTACACAAACAAGTTCCTTTTGATCATCATGTATTAAATAAACTTTAACTTTAGAATCATCTTTACTCAATGATAATGTTAATTCATAATTGTCACTTGCTAGATCTGGTAAAAAACGTGCTTCTCTTTTTTTACCATCAACAGTTACTTCAAAAGAATAATCTTTTAAAGAACAATTTCCATACATAATAAATGTAGGATTAACAAGACCATGAACCTGTGCATCTCTCACGTTTATATAATCTAATGTTTTCATGTAGATCACCCCTTATATTTCTTCAGCAAATCCTTTTTCTAATTTTCTAAAGATAAACATTCCTAATACAAAACAAATAATAGCCATTACAACCATATAAAGCACACTAGACATTGCTGGTAACGTATGATACATAAAGAAATCACGGTAGGCACTTACGATATGTGTAAAAGGATTTAAATAAAGTACCCAACGAATAGCTTCTGGAAATAATTCTGCCGGATATAAAATAGGTGTTCCATAAAATAACATATTAATAACAAATTGAATAATATATTCTGTATCTTGAATATAAACATTGATTGCACTTAAACCAAGAACCATTCCTGCTGTAATTACAAATTGAATCAACGCAATAAATGGTACTAATAAAATATGCCAACTTAATCCAAGTCCACCAAAAACACAGAAAAGAATAATAATCAAACAAGCGATAAAAAAGTTAACAAGTCCACTTAATGTGGCTGATATTGGTAAAATTTCTCTAGGAAAATATACTTTTTTAATAACACCTGCATTATTTTTAATACTTCCCATTCCAAGTCCCATAACTGTCGTAAAGAAGTTCCATGGAATAACCCCACAAATTAAATATTGAAGATAATTATCTGTTTTGATTCTCATGATATAAGGAAATACAATGGCATAAACAGCAACCATTAATAATGGATTTAAGAATGACCATAATACTCCTAAAAATGAACCTTTATATTTACCTCTAATATCTTTTTTTACATTTGTTTTTAATAATTCACGATAGTCATATAAGTTTTTAAATAATTTCATTTTCTTTTTCTCCTATATGATATTAATCTTTAAATCTTTTTCAGATATAACTTTATCTTTTTCATCTAATAATTGAACAAGAATAGAATGTTCTCCTAATTCCATTTGACTTACATCTACAAAATAATCAAATCCACATTCATCATCATTTGTTCCATAACCACCATATTTTTCTTGATAAGCCATTAAAACATCACTTCTATTTATTTTTCTCATTTCAGTAACCTCTTGATCATCAAAAGTTACTTTTAAACGATCATTTAAACAATCACTCAATGACCATCCAGAAATTGTAAATTGAGCTGTATCTTTTTTAACTTCAGCAAATGATTGAGGAATATCAACAACAACAATACCATGGTAAGTATCTAATGGTTTTTGATATTTTTTCTTAGCTTCTTCTTTATGATCTAATTTAACTTGTTTTAAATATTCATCAATAACATAAGTTGGATCACCATCTAATTTAAATTCACCTTTATAGATCCAAACAGCACGTGTACATAAATCTTTAACTGTATCTAAACTATGTGAAACAATAACAATTGTTTTATCACTATCTCTTAATTCTTTTAATTTATCAAAACATTTATCTTGGAAATGTTGATCTCCAACTGCTAAAATTTCATCAATTAATAAAATTTCTGCATCTACATTAATAGCAATTGAAAAAGCAAGTCTCATATACATCCCAGAAGAATAAGTTCTAACTGGATTATCAATAAATTCTCCAAGTTCAGAGAATTCAATGATATCATCTACTCTTTTTTCAATTTCAGCTTTTGTTAAACCAAAAACAGCAGCATTAAAATAAATATTTTCTCTTCCTGTAAAATCTTGATGGAAACCTGCACCCAATTCAAGTAACGAAGTCAACTTACCATGTGTTTCAATTGTCCCTTCATTAGGATAAATAATCTTAGTCATCAACTTCAATAAAGTTGATTTACCACTCCCATTTGTTCCAATCAAACAAACAGTTTCACCTTTTTTAATATCTAAATTTATATTCTTCAATACCGTATGAACTTCTCTATTGCTTTTTCCAAAAGATAACAATCTTTCTTTTAAAGTATGAGCCTTATCATATTCAACTTTAAAATACTTTGTCATATTTCTTACTTCAATAGCATTTTCTTTATTCATAAGACCTCCGCTAAATCTTCTATTTTTTCTCTTATATTCTTAATAATTTCGTTATTAAACCTTATAAATATATACCACATACATACCTATTTGTCCAACACTTCATATTTCACACTGTATATTCTACCATATCTTTGCTTTATATTTTAGAATTTTAAAATAAAAATAGAAGCTAAATAAATATAGCTTCTATAATCTAATAACATAACACTCATTATTTGTATATTCTAATTGATATCCATGACTCATAAGCTCATCAGCTTGTTTTTTAGAAAATGTTAAGAAATATGATTCTCTATAATAATCAAATGCAAACTTCGTTTGATCAAAAGATGCTTTTTCACTCCAATAATCATAAATAGCATGATAAAATTGCAATTCATCTTCGTAAAGAGAACCTTCTTTTACAATTTGAATTCGATTACTTGACATATAGAATCCTTGATGATAAGTCACTTTTCCATGATAAGTAAATCCTGGAGGAGCCAATAATGTATAATTTCCATAAGGCAAACTGTCAAAATGTTCTCCTACATCATTAAATATATCAAGCATCATATTATCGCATTTAAATATTTGTGTAAAATCATAACCATATTGATTAATTCCACAACCTAAAAATGTATACGATTTAATTTGATTATAATTTTGATAAACAAATATGAGAGATGAAGCAATCGCTAATGTTGCTACTGAAACAGATATTGTTTTTAAAGAAATAATATCAAGTATTTTAGCAATAGATAACCCTATCAAAAAAACAACCATAAATTGAATTGCTGAATAAAATCTTAATATAACAAAGAAATAATTAAACGATGATAGACATAGTAGCTCATTAAACTTATTCTTAGCTACAATAATAATAAGCATCAATGTAATAATAGCCAGATATTTTCCATATTTTGAATTAATCACCAAAGCTAAAGCAATAGCTGCAATACATGTACTATATTGCATAATTGTATCAGTAGAAACATAATATCCATAAAATGGCGATAATTGATTACTAAAAGATTCAAAATCTGCTAAAGATAATAAAGGAGTATGGTCCAATTTATTTGTTAAAATCAATAATACTAAAACAAATAAGAAACAGCATAAATTAATAATGATCCATTTAGTATTTTTTTCCTTTATTGAAATACATGTATTATAAGCAAATTTAAGTATAAATAAAACAAAGAACATAACAATTAAAACAGGTAAAAAGACTGTCGAAAAGGACATCATTGAACAACTCGTGATACCAGCAAAAATAATATTTTTAATTGTCATTTTATTTTCAATCAAAGGTATACAAACAATACACATGATAGGTACAGAAAGTACTCTTACTACTGAACCACCATACCATATGGCATTTTGAAATTGCCATAAGTCAAATGATCTTATTATTAAAAAAGAACCATTATTTTCCATCAAATATCCATGGCCTATTAAAAATAAAAAGAATGGAATAAGTGCATATTGTGCTTTTCTTTTAGTAACAAAACTAGCCAATTGTTTAATTGCTAATGCAAACATTGTATAGTTATGAATAACCATGAAAACTTTGCAAAAATAAACAGGATTAATATGAAAAATACTTGCGAGAGCACCATAAGTAATCTCATATGTATTCACCATTCGTGCATAATCTACAGATGTTGTAAGCCATCCTGTATAAAAGCTTTCATTCATTAAAGATGGTGTTCCTATAGAATTAACTACTTTTGCTATATAATAAGCATCATCGTAATCAAACTCATATAAAGCCATCACATTTGATGCTGAAAATAAAGTGAATAAAAAAACAAAAAAATATATAACCCAATTATTTTTTACATGATCTATTATGTTTTCCTTTTTTAAGCTACTTTTAAATTCATTTACAAAGGTAGAAATATTTTTATATTTTCTCCATAATAAAAATACAAAAAAAGAAAAGAAAAGAACACAAAATAAAATAAAATAAACATTCCAACTCAATTGAAATAATTGACATGGAAAACCTATGATAAAAGAAATAAAAAATACAGATATAAATCCATATATAACATATGCTGTTGAATTTTTTATTTTTATAGCAAAACAATCAGCTACAAACTCTCCTATTAACCAATAAAAATAAAAAATAAAAATTAAAAATATAAAGGTTAAAAGATGATTCATATATTTCCTCCCTTATTATTAAACTTAAACAATTAAATACATTACGATTAAATCGTAATGTATTTAATAAATATTATTTATTTTAAATCATTTTTCTTTTTCAAAATAGCAATTTCTTGAATTAAGTTTTTTTGCTTTTCTTCTAGCATAGATACTTTATTAAATAAAACATATACTAAAATAATAAGCATAAAAATAATAGCTGCAAAAACTATATTTGCTGTTGAAATGACACCTATAAGTCTAGCTACAAAAAAAGCAATTTGTGGAAAAATACTTAAAATAATTAATGCTATCGAACAAAGAATCCATGCTAAAGCATAATCGGTTCTTAATTTACCTTTTTTAACATTCTTTACTAAAATAATAAAGAATAAAACAGTGAATATAATTAATAATATTTGTAATGTTAAACTCATACGTTACCTCCTAATTAAAGAATATAATTGTTATTAATACTTTTAACATATATTGAATAGAACTTCCTATTCCTGTATAAATACTTGTACCAGCAAGTCTATCTTCCATTTTAACTTGTACTTCTTTTGCTTTATAACCTTTTTTTATTTGAAATGCAAGTGTATCAGGTTCTGGTTTTCTATTTAATTCAAAAGCATAATCTTTAATTAATTCTTTATTAATGATTCTCATTCCACTTGTAGGATCATTAATAGTGGCACCTGTTGTTAGTTTAATCATTGCAGTAATAATTCTACTACCTAACATTCTCATGCTAAAATGCTTCTTTTCATCCACAAATCTTGATCCAATAACAATATCATATCCATTTTCTATTTCTTTTACTAAACCAGGTATATATTCTGGTAAATGTTGCCCATCACCATCAAATTGGATAGCTGCGTCATAATTATTATAATAAGCATATTTATAACCTGTTTGTACTGCACCTGTTAATCCTAAGTTAACAGGTAAATCAATATGATTAATATTATTGTCATCTAAAATTTTTCCAGTGCTATCTTTAGAACAATCGTTGATTACAACATAATCGCAATCAATATCTGCATTTTCAAGATTTCTAACAACTCTTAAAATGCTTTCTTCTTCATTATATGCTGGAATTATAACTAAAGTTTTCATACTTTCCCTCTTTCTCTAATACTATTCTTACTGATTATACCAATAAAATTATATATTTCAAACAAAATATACACAAAAACGGGATGTATTCATCCCATTTTTGTACATAATTTTAATTATCCAAGCCAGACACCATTAGCATCAAAGCGATTAACTTCTCCATTAATTGCATAATCTCCTGTAACCATCTTTCCATTAGCGTCTACATAATACCAGTTATTTCCTGATTTTACCCATTGGGCACTAATTACGCCACTTGAAGCTACATAGTAATCTTCACCATTGATTTTAAACCATCCTGTTTGCATTAATCCGCTTTCTGCAAAGTAGTATTTAGCTCCTGCAATTGTTTGATATCCTGTTACCATTTTTCCATCTGCATCTACATAGTACCAAGTATTTCCTGATCCTACCCATTGTGCATTGATAGCTCCACTAGATGTTGCATAGTAATCTGCTCCATTGATCTTGAACCATCCTTTTTGCATTAATCCGCTTTCTGCAAAGTAGTATTTAGCTCCTACAATTATTTGGAATCCTGTGACCATTTTTCCATCTGCGTCTACATAGTACCAAGTATTTCCTGATCCTACCCATTGTGCTTTGATTTCTCCACTAGATGCTGCATAGTAATCAGCATTGTCAATCTTGAACCATCCTGTTTGCATTACTCCGTTAGCATCGAAGTAATATTTCTTTCCTTCGATTGTTTGATATCCTGTTACTTTTTGGTTATTGTCATAGTAATACCATTTATTACCTGATTGTACCCATCCAGATTTTACTTCAGGAGTTTCTACAGTTAATTCACCACTTTCATTAAATGTATAATCTTTTCCATTAATGTTTACAGTTCCTGTAACCATTTTTCCTTCTTGATCAAAGTAATATTTTTTACCATTTAATGTTAACCAACCTACTGTTGTTTTACCATTTTCATCTACATAGTACCAAGTATTTCCTGATCCTACCCATTGGGCTGTAATTGCTCCACTAGATGTTGCATAGTAATCTGCTCCATTGATCTTGAACCATCCTTTTTGCATTAGCCCACTTTCTGCAAAGTAGTATTTAGCTCCTGCAATTGTTTGGAATCCTGTGACCATTTTTCCATCAGCGTCTACATAGTACCAGTTATTTCCTGATCCTACCCATTGTGCTTTGATTTCTCCACTAGATGTAGCATAGTAATCTTCATTATTGACCTTGAACCATCCTGTTTGCATATATCCATATTGATCAAATCTATAGAGTTTATTATCTATTGTAATGAATTCATTTTTTGGATATGTTCCATCTTCATATTGATACCACCATTTGTTTCCTGATTGTTTCCATTGTCCTTTTAGTTGATTATGACATCTTGTACATACTCCATCTTTAAAATCATGTCCTAAAGCTGGAATTCTTTCTTGTTTTTTAATAATCTTATTACATATTGAACAATGTATTCCTTCTGTTAAACCTGTATTTGTACATGTTGCTTCTTTTGCTGAATCAAGAACTTCTTTATGTCCTGTTGATGGTATTACTTCTTGTTTTTTGATAACTTCGTTACATACTGAACAATGACTTCCTTCTGTAAGTCCATTTTCTGCACATGTCGCTTCCTTAGCTTGATCAACAACTACTTTATGTCCTGTTGATGGTATTACTTCTTGTTTTTTGATAACTTCTTTACATACAGAACAATGTTTTCCTTCTGTTAATCCATCTTCTGTACATGTTGCTTCCTTAGCTTGATCAACAACTATTTTATGTCCTGTTGCTTTTTTTCCATCTACTATTTTTGTTTGTGATTTAAATGCATTATTTTTGAAATTAGCTATATAAGTAATTATTCCATTTTCTGTGCATGTTGGATCTTTAACAATTTTTTGAGCTGTAACGGTTTCTTCTTCTATATGTAAACCATTATTTAAACAAATTCTTTTTGCTGTTACTGTTTGGTTATCACTAGACCACGTATAAATAGGTTGATCATAATTATGACCATATTTATTACAATCAATTTCTGTGTAAGATTCATCCCACATTGGATATTCTTCAATAAATTCATTTGATTGATAGTCATTATCCCTTACATGATCATCAAAATCATTTGTATTTTTTAAGAAATAAGCATATGTACTTCTTCCTGCATCCCATGTACTATCAAGATTATAATATTTACCATTTAATTTAACGATATTCCAAGCATGTGGTCCCCCTGCTTCACCTGAAATAACTCTTGTATCTACACCTGCATCTAATGCTAAGCGATAAAATAACGATGCATATCCTTGGCATACTGCTGTTTTATTGATCAAAGCTGCATAAGCTGTATATTTTAATGAATAGGATTTATCATTTAAGTTATCATGATCATATGTAACATTTGAACATATATAATCATAGATTGCTTTTACTTTTTGATAGTCTGTCTTATTTGATAAATCTAATGACTTCAATAAATTAGAGACTTCTTCATCTACTTTTTCTTCCTGTTCTAAACTAGATAAATAAGATACATCATAAAAAATATTTAAACCATATCCCTCATTAGAATTTCCAGATATGGATGCTTTTACTGTCCACCCTTGACAGTGCCATTTAAGATAGTCTCCTTCTTTTCCATTACCAGTATGTTTGATGGCCTTTTGGAACAACTGATGTACTAAATTAGAAAAAAATTCTTGTGTATTTTCTTCATCACAATGATAATAAAGAACAATATTACTTTCTCTATTAATTAATTTTTCTCTAAATATCTTTACAAGTTTTTCTTGATCACTTGTATATTCAACATCTTCTAAACTATATGTTTGAATATCATGATGAACAACACTACTTTTTACATCTTTATAAATAGGATTTACATAATGATCTTCTCTAATTGTTTCTTTTGCTTGTACATTGACTATACTTAACATAGAAAAACACATTGAAAGAACAAGTGATACAATAAATAATTTCTTTTTCATGATTTCCCTCCTTATATTCATTTAACCATGTAAGCCATTTCTTTTGTAAGCGCCAAATAAAATAGTGGATAAAAATATAGAACTCTAAGAACTACAATAT
>ERZ827037.111-NODE-111-length-96012-cov-18.930115_pt1 | contig 96012 bp, 82 predicted proteins | sample MGYA00519924_ERZ827037 | MGnify/ENA primary metagenome ERZ827037 (study PRJEB31778, sample SAMEA3449250) | human gut metagenome | biome: human gut; feature: human-associated habitat; material: faeces | place: United Kingdom | collected 2010/2012 ... | reverse complement strand
GCACACAGCCCTTGGAGAGGGGCTCTAATAACTACTACTCTATTATACAAGGAGTACCCATGAATTTTTTGCAAAGATTCCGGGAGAAGCAGCACAGTGTTTTGCTGGTCAACACCATGATGCTGTACATCCTGCGGTTTTCGACCATTTTCCTTTCCTTTATCACCCAGGGGTATCAGTCCCGTGTGCTGGGGATGGAACTTCTCGGCACCTTGGGCGCCGCCCAGTACACCACCAACTTTTTCCAGATCTTCATTGACTTCGGCTTCATCCTGTCCGCCACGGCGGAGGTTTCCCGCCAACGGGACGACAAAAAGGCCCTTTCCCGGGTGCTCACCTCGGTGGTGCTTGCCAAAACAGCCTTCATCGCCATTTCCTTTGCGGTGTTGTTCCTGTTTGTGGCCCCCGGTTTAAAGGACGGCAAAGAGGTGCTCACCTATGTGCTGTTCCTCATTGGGACAGCCCTCAACTCCTTCCTGCCGGACTTTATGTACCGGGGCCTAGAGCAGATGACCACCATCACCGTGCGTGCGGTGTCCATCCGGGTTTTTGCCACCGCCATGATCTTCCTGTTTATCCATGCCCCTGGGGACTATTACCTGGTGCCCTTGTTCACCGCCCTGGGCAACGCCGGGGCCCTGGTGTTTGTCTATTGGCACCTGTTTTGCAAGGTCAAGGTGGGATTTTGCCGGGTCACCTTGGGCCAGGTGTGGCGGGAGATCCGCTATTCCTTCCAGTTTTTCGTGTCCCAGGCGGTCACCTCGGTGTACAGCAACACCAATGGCATCATCTTGAAAGCCACCCTGGGCGGTGTGGCCGCCGGCCTGTACACCAATGCTGACAAGGTGATCAGCGCGGCCAAAAACGCCATGGGCCCCATTGCTGACAGCCTGTACCCCCACATGGTGAAGCACAAGAGCTTCCACCTGATCAAAAAGGCCCTGCTGATGATCTACCCGGTGATCCTGCTGGGTTGTGCCGGTGTGTTTGTCCTGGCGGAACCCCTGCTGGTGTTCTGGCTGGGGGAGGAGGGCGCCCAGGTGGCCGCCCCCCTGCGGATGCTGATCCCTGTGGCGGTTTTTGCCTTCCCCAACTACCTGCTGGGCTACCCCACCTTGGGGGCCATGGGGCTGGTGCACTATGTGAACATCTCCTCCATCGGAGGGGTTGGGGTGTACTTGGCCATTGTGGGGATCCTGGCCGCCACCGGCAACGCCACCCTGCTGACCTTGTGCGCCGCGACGTCCTGTTCGGAACTGGCCATTTTGCTGTTCCGCATTGGCGCTTTGTATAAGAACCGCCGCCTGCTGCGGGAAAATGAGCATTGACCTAGTCGCTCGTTTTTTGAACCAAGGCCCTGGGGGAGATCCCCAGGGTTTTTCCTGTTTTGGGGCCGTTTTTTCCAGGGAATCCGCCGGAGGGGCTGCACTTTTTCTTTACAAAGATTTTATTTTCTGTTGACGTTCCGGGCGATTGATGTTACCCTTAATTTATCTACACAAATCGAACCGCTGTCCGGAAAAGGGCCATCCCCCCACAGTTTTTGGCGCTGATGGGGGGATGTTTGCGGAAATGCATGGCAATGGGAGGCTTGGCATGAGCTGGTTGAAACGAGGGGCCCGGTACGCTGTGGGGAGGCTGTGCAGTATGCTGCCCAAAGACCCCAAAAAGGCGGTGTTCCAAAGCTTTAACGGCCGGGGGTATTCCGACAGCCTCAAGGCCATCGCCCAGGAACTGCTGGACCGGGGCGGGTGGAAGCTCTATTGGCTGGTGAAAGACCAGCAGGAGGCCCGGTCCCTGCCGGAAGGTGTGCGCCCGGTGCTGCGGGGCTCTTTGGCGGAAGCCTATCACCTGCACACCGCGGGGGCCTGGGTGGACAACTGCCGCAAGTGGGGCCATCTTTGGAAGCGCCCCGGCCAGCTGTATGTCCAGACCTGGCACGGGTTCCCCTTGAAGCGCATTGAGGGGGACGCCGCCGACGCCCTGCCCCAGGATTATTTGCAGGCGGCCCAGCGGGATTCCCAGCTGGTGGACCTGCTTTTGTCCAACAGCCGGTTTTTGACCCAGGTGTACCGCCGTGGCTTTTGGTACCAGGGGCAGGTGCTGGAGGAGGGCTTCCCCCGCAACGACATCCTGTCCCGGCCCCACCCAGAGGTGGAGGAGAAAGTCCGAAAAGCCTTGGACCTGCCGGCGGGGAAGCGGCTGCTGCTGTACGCCCCCACCTTCCGGAAGGACCAGGGGCTGGAGGCCTACGACATGGACTATGCCCGGTGCGTCCAGGCTTTGGGGAAGCGGTTCGGCGGGGAATGGCTGGTGCTGGCAAAACTCCACCCCAACATTGCGGAGAAGGCCGCCCAGCTGCACCTGGACCCGTCCGTGGTCCGGGATGCCTCGGGCTACCCCGACATCCAGGAGCTGTATTTGGCCTGCGGTGCAGCCATCACGGATTATTCATCGGTGATGTTTGATTTTATGATCACCGGGAAACCCTGTTTTTTGTATGTGAACGATCTGGAAGCCTACAAGGGCGACCGGAATTTCTACTACGACATTGACAAGCTCCCCTTTGCCCGGGCGGAGGACAACCCCCAGCTGGAGGGGATCATCCTGGGCTTTGACCCGGAGGAGCAGTCCCGGCGGGTGGAGGCCTTTTGCCAGGAGTTTGGCATCCGGGAGAGCGGTGTGGCCGCCAAAAAAGTGGCGGACTATTTGGAAGGGCGGGGAACGCTGCCTGAAAAAGGGGCCTGACCCGGGAGACACCTCCCTGCGGAGCGGGAAGCTCCAGCGGGGGGAGGAATGAACAAGGTGGTTAGATGATGAAAAAAGCGATTGTGATTGGTGGAAGCAACGGGATGGGCCTTGCCATCAGCCGGCAGTTGATAGACCGGGGGTATTTTCTGGAGATCTGCGACCGGGTGGCCCCGGAAGAGGCAGTGCTGGAAGAAGGCAAGTTCCGGTTTACCTTTTGCAACCTGCTGGAGCTGGACGAGGGCTTGCTCCAATCCCTGGCCCAGGACCCGGAGGTGGAAGTGCTGATGGTTACTGCGGGGATCGGTCGCGTGGCGGACTTCCAGTTCCACCACACCGCGGAGATCAAGAAGATCCTGCAGATCGACGCGGTGGCCACCCTGCAGATCTTCCGGATTTTTTATGAGCGCATCCTGGGGGAAAAGGACTTTTTCGCCGGGGTCATGGGCAGCATCAGTGGCTGGATGAGCAGCCCCTCCACGGCGGTGTACGCCGCCGCCAAAGCGGCCGTGGTCCGCTTTGTGGAATCGGTGAACATCGAGCTGGAGGCCAACGGTTCCCCCAACCGGATCCTGGACGTGTCCCCCGGGTTCTTTGGGGGCAGCCGGTTCTATGGGCAGGAAAACCAGCTGCCGGTGCTGGAGCCCTTGGCCGGGGAGATCGTCCAGCGGCTGTTTGCCCGGGACACCCTGTTTATCCCCCAATATGACGCTGTGTATCAGGGTGTTTTGGAGCGCTACCACCAGGACCCCCACGGCTATGGGCTGCACAGCTACCAGTACAAAAAGGATTCCGGCCGGCTGGACAACCAGAAGCGGGTGGTCATCGGCTACCTTTCCGGCACCTTCGACCTGTTCCATGTGGGCCATTTAAACTTGATCCGCCGGGCCAAACAGCAGTGCGATTACCTGATCGTGGGCGTCCACGACAGCGGCAAGTGGAAGGGCAAGGAAACCTTTATCTCTTTGGAGGAGCGCAAGGCCATTGTGGGGGCGTGCCGGTACGTCAACCAGGTGGTGGATGCCTGCGTGGAGGATTCCCAGGCCTGGGAGCTGTACCATTTTGACCGGCTGTTTGTGGGGTCGGACTACAAAGGGACGGAGCGGTTCCAGCGCTATGAGGAATTTTTCAAGGAGAAGCACGTGGAGATCGTCTATTTCCCCTACACCCAGAGCACCAGCAGCACCATCATCCGCCAGGCGGTGATGGACGACACCCAGGACCGTGCTGAAAAAGAATAAAAATTCCCACCAGCGGAGGGATGTGTGACATCCGGGTTTTGCCCGGATGTCTTTTTTTATGCGTTGGATATTCCAACCCTCTTGGGGCACACTGCTAAAAACTGCTTTTTGGGAGGGTTGGTCGTGGAAAAACACATTTTGATCCTGGCCACCACCAACGATTTCCTTTTGAAATTTGAGGGGGAAAACATCGCCCTGCTCCAGGAAATGGGGTATCAGGTCCACTATGGGGCCAACCTGCGGGAGCCGGCTTACCTCTCTGACGGGGAGCGCATCCGGGCCAAGGGGGTGGCCCTGCACCACCTGGACATTGCCCGCTCCCCCTACTTGCTGGGGGAGAACCGCCGTGCCCTGGAGCAGGTGCTGGAACTGGTGAAACAGCGGAATATCTGCGCCATCCATTGCCACACCCCGGTGGGGGGCTTGGTGGGGCGGCTGGCGGGACGGATGTCGCCCCTGCACCCGGTGGTGGTGTACACCGCCCATGGGTTCCACTTTTACCGGGGGGCGCCCCTGTACAACCGGATGGCCTTTTACCCGGTGGAGTGGAACCTGGCCCGGTATACGGACTTGCTGGTCACCATCAACCAGGAAGACTACCGGGCGGCCAGGAGGCTGCCGCTAAAACGGGGCGGGGAGGTGTTCCGCCTGCCGGGGGTGGGGCTGGACCGCCGGCGGTTTTCCCCCTTGCCCCCCGGAGAGCGCCAGGCGCTGCGGGAGTCCTTGGGGTTGGCACCCGATGACTTATTCCTGTTGTCCCTGGGGGAGCTGAACCTGAACAAGAACCACCAGGTGGTGCTTGCGGCCCTTTCCCTGCTGCAAAAGACACCCCAGGGCCTTGCCGGGGTGCGGTACGGCATCTGCGGGGAGGGCTTTGCCAGGCCCCGGCTGGAGCGGGAGATCCGGGAGCGGGGCCTGTCCCAGGTGGTCACCCTGTACGGCTACCAGCGGGATGTGATCCCCTTTTTGGGCTGTGCCGACGCCACGGTGTTCCCCTCCCGGCGGGAGGGGCTGGGCATGGCGGGGCTGGAGTCTTTGGCCATGGGGGTGCCGGTGATCGCCGCGGACAACCGGGGCACCCGGGAGTACATGGCCTTTGGGAAAAACGGGCTGATCTACCCCTGGGACGACCCTGCCGGGTTTGCCCGGGGCATTGCCTTGCTGCGGGGGATGGACCCGGCCTGGAGGGGCGCTTTGTCCCGCCGGTGTGCGGCCTCCGCGGCCCCCTTCGACCGGGAACACGCCCGGGCTGCCATGAAAGAAGTCTACCAGGAGATGGATCGGAAAGTGAGGGAGCGCTATGACAAAATCACCCAAAGTCGCCGTATTGATGGGGTCCTATAACCCCCGCTGGGACAGGCTGCGCCGGGCGGTGCTGTCCCTGCAAAAGCAAACGCTGCAAGACTGGGAGCTGGTTTTGTGGGACGATGGCTCCCACCCCCAGGGAGCCTTGGCCCTGGAGCAGGCAGCCGCCTTGGACAGCCGGGTGCGCCTGTACCGGGGCCGGGAAAACCGGAGGCTGGCCTACGCCCTGAACCGCTGCCTGGAACGTTCCCACAGCCCCTACCTTGCCCGCCTGGATGACGACGACGCCTGCCATCCCCGGCGCCTGGAGGCCCAGATGTCCTTTTTGGAGAGCCATCCCCAGTACGGGTGGGTGGGCAGCACGGCCAGGCTGGTGGACAGGAATGGCATCTGGGGCACCTTCCCCGCGCCGGAAGTGCCCGGGCCCCGGGACTTCCTGGCCCACTCCCCCTATATCCATCCCACGGTGATGTTCCGCCGGCAGGTGCTGGAGGAGGCAGGGGGCTACCACCAGTCTGCCCGCTACGTGGGATGCGAGGATTACGAGCTGTTTTTCCGGCTCCACAGGAAGGGGCTTGCAGGGTATAACCTGCAAACGCCGCTGCTTGCCTACTGGGAGGACCGGGATTCCTACCGCCGCCGGGACGTTCCCCGCCGCCTGCGGGAGGCTTCCCTGCGGCTGGACGGGCTTTCCAGGCTGGGTATCCCCCAGCCCCTGCCTTTTTTGGGAAGCCTGCGGCCCTTGGCGGCCTCCCTGGTGCCGGGGGACTTGCTCCACTGGGTGAAGCGCCATGGATGACCGGGTGCTTTGCCAGGTGGGGCGGGAGGTCTTGGCCCCGGCCCTGGGTGGTTTTACCCAGTGGGTGCTGGGACGGGCGCTGGGACAGGGGGTGGAGCGGCTGTACTTTCTCTCCCGGGACGGCTGGTATGGGTACCGGCTTTCCAAAGTCCTGTGCCGGGCTTGGAACCTTCCCCTGGACTGCCGGTATTTGTACGGCTCCCGGTATGCCTGGCGGCTGCCCCTGTACCATCGGGACCTGCCCGGTGCGGTGGCCCAGCTGTGCGGCCCGGGGCAGCCGGCGGCATTGAGAGGTCTTTTAGCCCGGGCGGGGCTGTCCCCGGTAGAGCAGGGTGCGGTGCTGGCCTGGTTGAAGCTTCCCGGGGAGCAGGTCCTCACCCGGGGGGAGCGCCGGGCCTTGGGGCGGGAATTGCTTGCCTGCCCGGCTTTCCTGCGGGGGGTGGAGCGCCATTCCCGCCAAGCCCTGTCCGCTTTTTTGGGGTACCTTCGCCAGGAGGGCCTATTGGAGCCAGTGCCTTGGGCCCTGGTGGACAGCGGCTGGATGGGCACCACCCAGGAGACCCTGGGGCAGGCCCTCCGCCTGTTGGGAGGAAGCAGCAGCCTGCGGGGGTATTACGCCGGGCTGTACCAGGGGCCTTCCCTGGGCAGGGGGGAGGGGTATTTCTTTTCCCCCGGCCGGGAATTGCAGGTGCAGGCTGGGTTTGAGCCTGGCCTGTTTGAGGCGGTGTTTTCCGCCCCCCAGGGTATGACCTTGGGGTACGAGTTCCGGGAGGGAAGGGCGGTGCCCCGGCTGGCAAAGGCGTCCCTCTGCCGGAAAAAGCAGGACCTGGGACAGGTGTTCCTCGCCTACGGCCGGACCCTGGCAGGCGAACAGCCCCCGCCCAAGGGCCTGGAGGCCCGGGGGGAAGCGGTGCGCTCCCAGATGTGGGGACGCCTCCACCGTTTGATGGCCTCCCCCACCCGGCAGCAGGCGGAGGCTTTGGGGGAACTGGCGTTTTCCAGCGGCCTGTTGGAGGAGGATACCTTCCTGGCGCCAAAGCTCACCAGGAAGGAGCTTTCCCGGAACCGGCTGCTCCCCCGGCTGGCCTTGGGGGAGGGGACGGTTTCCAGCGGATGGCTGCCGGGCAGCGCCGCCCTGGTGGAGCGGGACCCAGCCCCATGGTTCGCGGCCTTTGACCGGGTGCGGTGGGCCAGGGCCCTGCGTTTGGGGGCTAAAGCGGTGATGAAGCAGGAGGGATACCCATGGAAAAACGGGAAAAAAGGCGGCAATACTGGTTTGTGATCCAGCAGCTCACCAGCCGGGAGCTGAAACGGAAGTATGCCCGGTCGGTGCTGGGGGTGCTGTGGAGCGTGCTCAACCCCCTGCTTTCCATGGGGGTGTTGTCGCTGATCTTTTCCCAGATGTTCCGCCGCGCCATTGAAAACTACCCCATCTACTACCTGACCGGCTACCTGCTGTGGCAGGCCTTTACCGGCACCACCAACTCCGCCATGACCACCCTGGCGGACAACCGCACCCTCCTTTTAAAGGTGAAGTTCCCCATGGAGCTGTTTGTCCTCACCCGGGGGTGCACGGCCCTGGTGAACCTGGGCTACTCCTTTGTGGCCTATGGGGTGATGCTGTTGGTGTTCCGGGTGGAAGTGGGGTGGGCAGCGCTGTTTTTGGTGCCCATTGTGGGGTGCCTGTTCCTGTTTTCCCTGGGGATCTCCTACGCCCTCTCCGCAGCCTATGTGTTTTTCGGGGATGTGCGCCACCTGTACTCTGTGGTTCTGACCCTTTGGATGTACTGTTCGGCCATCTTTTACCCGGCGGGCCAGCTTTCCGGGCCCATCCGCCAGGTGGTGGAGTTCAACCCCCTGTACCTGTATATCCGGTGCTTGCGGGGGGCTGTGATGGAGGGCCTGCCGCCCACCTGGGAAGAGATCGCCCGGATGGTTGCCTGGGGCGGATGCGTTTACCTGGCGGGCTGGGGGATCTTCCGGGTGCTGCGGGAAAAAATCTTGCTGAGGCTGTGAGGTGAAACGGTATGGCAGGTGATAGCATTGCCCTGCGGGCCAGCCATGTGACCATGGAGTTCCCCCGGGCGGAGCGCACCCCCGGAAGCCTGAAGGAGCTGCTTCTCAAGGGCCGGGGGAAGACCACACCCTTCCGTGCCCTGGACAACGTGAGCTTTCAGGTGGGGCATGGCCAGGTGGTGGGGATCGTGGGGCGCAACGGCTCGGGGAAAAGCACCCTGCTGAAGATCGTGGCCGGCGCCCTGACCCCCACCAGCGGGAAAGTGTCCGTCAACCGGGACAAGGTGCAACTGTTGACCCTGGGCACCGGCTTTGACATGGAGCTCACCGGCCGGGAGAACCTGTTTTTAAACGGCGCCCTCATTGGCCGGAGCCGGCGCTTCCTCCAGGAGCACTACCAGGAGATCGTGGAATTTGCCGGGCTGGAGGGCTTTATGGAGGAGAAGGTGGGCCACTACTCCTCGGGCATGGTGTCCCGGCTGGGATTTGCCATCGCCACCGCCGGGGACACCCCCGAGATCCTCATTCTGGACGAGGTGCTCAGCGTGGGGGATCTGTTCTTCCGGAAAAAGAGCGAGGCCCGCATCCGGGAGATGATCCACGGGGGCTCCACGGTGTTGATGGTTTCCCACTCGCCGGGGGTCATCCGGGAAAACTGCACCCAGGCCCTTTGGCTGGACCGGGGGAAACTGCGGCTGTTTGGCTCCCCCAAAGCGGTCTGCGACGCCTTTGAGGCCAGCCAGCAGCCGGGAAAGGAGCATCCATGAAACGCGCACTGTATCACTTCCTCACCACCCGCCGTCCCCAGGCAGGGCAGCGTTACCAGGCCCTGCGGCAGCGGGGCGTGCCCCGCTGGAAGGCTGCCCCCGCCCTGCTGGCCGGGGCCTTTGCCCAGGGCGGGAATACCCCCTTGCCAGCCCAGGGCAGCGAGTCCGCCCAAACCCAGCGGGAAGACCCCCGGCTTCTGGCCCACCGGTTGGCACAGTTCGACCTGGTTTCCTTCGACGTGTTTGACACCTTGCTGCTTCGGGAGGTGGACGACCCACAGACGGCTTTTTCCCTGGTGGGCGCCAAGCTCTCCTACCCGGATTTCCGCCGGCTGCGGGTAGAGGCGGAGCTGCTTGCCCGGGAGAAAAACCGCCGGGCAGGAGGGCGGGGCGAGGTGACCCTTCGGGAGATCTGGCAGGAGCTTGCCCTGCTCACCGCCCTGCCGGTGGAAGAGGGCATGGCCGCCGAGCTGGAAGTGGAGGCAGCCCTTTGCCGGGGCAACCCCTATTTTTTGCCGGTGGTGGAGTCCTTGCGGCAGCGGGGAAAGCCCATGGCCCTGGTTTCCGATATGTACCTGCCGGCGGAGTTCTTGCAGGACCTGCTCCGGCGGGAGGGGTTCGGCCGGTTTCCCGCCTGCCTTGTTTCCGGGGAGGAGGGCTGCTCCAAAGGGGACGGGGCGCTGTTCCGGCGGCTGCGGCAGCGGTTCCCCCAGGCCCAGTCCCTTGCCCATGTGGGGGACAACCCCCACTCGGACGGGGCCATGGCAGGCGCCCAAGGGATAGAGCCTGTTTTCTACCAAAGCGTCACCGCTTCCGGCAGCCCTTACCGGGCGGCGGACCTCTCCCCCGTGGTGGGCAGCGTCTACCGGGGGATGGTCAACGGGAAGCTCCACAGCGGCGCCCACACTTGGCCCCGGCTGTATGAGTACGGCTTTGTGTATGGGGGCTTGTTCGCCCTGGGGTATTGCCGCTTCCTCCGCCAGTGGGCGGACCAAGCCGGGGCGGACCGGCTGCTGTTTCTCTCCCGGGACGGGGAGGCACTGCTCACCCTGTACCACCGCCTGTACCCCCAGGACCCCCGGCCGGTGTACGCCTATTGGTCACGGCTTGCGGCGGCCAAGGTCTGCGCCGGGCTGTTCCCAGCGGACTATTTCCGGCGGTTCCTCATCCACAAGGTGGGGAAGAGCCTGCCCTTGCAGCAGGTGCTGGCCTCCATGGAGCTCTCCTCTTTGTTGCCGGGGCTTTGCGGGGCGTTGGGGCTTTCCCCTCAAACAGCCTTGACGCATAAAAACGCCAGGGAGGTACAACACTACCTGCAAGGGGTGTGGGACAAGGTGCTGGCAGTTTACCAGCCCCAGCGCCAGGCGGCAGGGGAGTATTACCGGCGGCTCCTTTCCGGGTGCTCCCACGCCGGGGTGGTGGACATCGGCTGGGCGGGCAGCGGCCCGGTGAGCCTGTCCCATGCCGCCCGCCGCCTGTGGAACATCCCCTGCAAGATCACCGGCCTGGTGGCGGGGACCAATTCGGCCCACAGCCCGGAGCGGGACGCCGCCGACCCCCTGCTGCTCACCGGGGAACTGGCAAGCTACCTGTTTTCCCCGGCTGAAAACCGGGACCTGTGGAAGCTGCACCATCCAGGGGAGGGCCACAACCTGTTCTGGGAGCTGCTTTTAGGCGGGATAGAGGGCAGCCTGCGGGGGATCTACCCTGCCCGGGAGGGGGGGTGGCGGATGGAGTTTTCCCTCAACCCCCACGCCGCCCAGGTGGAGGAGATCCACCGGGGCCTGTGGGACTTTGCCCAGGAGTGGGTGGGCCTGGAACAGCGGCTGGGGCTTTGCCTGCCCATTTCCGGCCGGGATGCCTATGGCCCCATGCTGGAGGTGTTCGGGGGGAAAAACGCCCCTTACCGCCGTGGATTGGAGGGACTTTTTGATGAACCGGGGATCGGGTAAGGTGCTGTATCATGCTGTGAGTTCCTACCAGCTGTTAGAAGTGCTCCTGCACCGGAGGCTGTTCCATCCGGAGGAGGAGGCTGCGCTGCTGCTGCCGGATTTCATTGTGGAAAAGTACCCTCAGTGGCCCCGGCTGCATCACCGGGGCTTTTTTGATGAGGTGAAGCTGTTTCCCTACCTGCGTATCCCCCACGGGGAGGAAGCCCAGGTGACAGCCGCCGTCCAGAAGGCCTTCCGTTCCCTGGAGCTGCCGCCTCTGGAAGCGTTTTCAAAGATCTACATTGCTGGGGCCCACTTTTATTTTTCCCTGGCGGTGCTGGACCAGGGGCTTCCCTTTTCCCTGTTTGAGGATGCCGCCGGCGCCTTGAGCCACCCCCAGCGGGAGGCGGTGATCTTGGGGGAGAAGTTCCCCCAACACGCGGCCATTGCCCTGAAACACGGCCTGTTTTCCGGGGAGAACCCTCTCATCCGGGAGGTGTTCTGCTGTGGTGAGGCCCAGAACCAGCCCCTGTCCCTGCCGGGGCAGGTGTGGGATTTTTCGGTGGAGCGGGCCCTGAAAACCCTGCCCCATGGAGAACGGGAAAAACTGTGCCGTTTTTTCCTCCCGCGTCGGGTGCGCACCAAGGCCCGGGCAGTGCTGCTGACCCAGCAGTTTTCCAACCTGGGGATGCTGGGGGAGGAGCAGCAGCGGGCGATGTACCGGTCTTTGGGGGAAGGGCCGCTGAAAGGCGTGCCCCTGCTGGTGAAGAAACACCCCGACGACCCCTTGGATTACCAGGAGGTGTTCCCCGGGGCCCAGATCGTGTCCACCCCCTTCCCGGCGGAGCTGCTGCCCTACTTTTTCCGGGGGAGGCGGCCCCGGCAGGTGTGGGCTTTTGGCTCTACGGCGTTGGCAAACTTGGGGGAAAGCTTCCAGATTGTAGATCTCAGCAGGGCAGATGGCTGTCCTGCTCCTGTGATGTAAGGAGGGCGTTATGGCAAAATCTCTGGTGCTGGTCAATTCGGTGTACCATTTGATGACGGCTGTCCAGCTGGGCCATTTGGCGCCTCCCGGGGAAACCGCCGACCTGGTGGTGACGGATGCCACCCCGGGCCTGCAAGACCTGGTGCCCCGGCTGCGGGAAACGGGCCTGTTCACCCGGGTGATCCCCGCCCAGGCAGCGGAGCTTTCCGCCCGCTACCCCATGAACAACCCGGAAGCGGTGGCCCAGTGTTTTTCCCAGGGGGCGGCCCTGCTCCGGTGGGCTTTTGGGGAAGGGGACCCCGGGGAGTATGCCCAGGTGCTCTTTCCCAATTTTGACTGGCTGGTCCGGCTGCTGGCCTGCCGGTACAGCTGCCCCTTTTACTGGATGGAGGACGGCTTTTCCAGCTATGTCATCGACTTTGCCCGGCCAGACCGGGCAGCGGTGAACCGCCATCCTTTGGGGGCGCTTCTGGGGGAGAAAACCGCGGCGGCCCTGCTGTATGAGCCCTCCTTGGCCATGCGGGGGGACGGGCTTGTAAACCTGCCCCTTCCCAAGCTTTCCCGGCAGGACGGGGAGCTTTTGCGGCTGTTAAATTTTATCTTCGATTACCATCCGCCCCGGGAGATGCCCCCTTTCCTGTTTTTGGAGCAGTCCTTCCGGGCGGAGAAGATCCAAGGCAACGATCTGGAACTGATGAGGGCCTGCCAGCGGATGGTGGGCCCGGAAAACTTCAGGGTGAAGCCCCATCCCCGCAACGTGGATCATCTGCCCCAAGCCCTGGGGCTTTCCCGGAAGGTGGACCTTGCCGTGCCCTGGGAGCTGTTTTTGCTCAATGAGCAGCATCGTCCCAGGGTGGTGACCGTGTGCTCCAACGGGGCGCTCACCGGCAGGCTCTGCCTGGGGCAGCCGGACGACACCGTGATGCTGTACAAGCTCTACACCGGGAAGGTGCTGTGGAAGGAAGATAAGCGGCTGTCCCGGTATTTGGAAGCCTTCCGGCGGCGGTTCGGCGGGAAAAACTACTATGTGCCTGAAACCGTGTACCAGTTGCAGGCCATACTCAAGTATTTGGGAGGGAACCATGGAAGTTAAGGTATCCTTGATCATCCCGGTGTACGGGGTGGAGAACTTTTTGGAGCGGGCCGTGGATTCCGCCCTGGCCCAGACCCTGGAGGAAAAGGAGATCGTGCTGGTGGACGATGGCAGCCCCGACGCCTGCCCCGCCATCTGTGACCGGTACGCCCGGGATTACCCGGGGCTGGTGAAGGTGATCCACCAGGGAAACCAGGGATTGGGCATGGCCCGCAACGCCGGTGTGGCCGCGGCCCGGGGGGAATATCTGGCCTTTCTGGATTCCGACGACACCATCGAGCCCACCATGCTGGAAACCCTCTACAAGAAGGCAAAGTCAGGGGGCTATGACCTGGTGATGTGCGACGTGAAGATCTGCTACGTGGAGGAAAACCGGGAAACGGTTTCCGTTTCCTGCCCCCAGGAGGAGATCGACCTGGCGGACTACATTGCCTACGGCAACAACATCACCTACAGCGTGAACAAGCTGTTCCACCGGTCCCTGTGGGAGGGGGAACGGTATGAGAAGATGCTCTTTGAGGACATCGCCCTAATCCCCGCCCTGGTGACAAAGGCCCGCAGCGTGGGCTATGTGCCCCAGCCATTTTACAACTATTACCGCCGGGGCGGCACCATTTCCACCAGCCAGGTGGGGGCCATGGTGGACATCGTGGACGCCTTTGAAAAGTTCCTCACCACCTGCGACCCGGGGTACAAGGAGGAGGCGGTCTACGCAATTGCCCGGCAGCTTCTGTGGAACATGACCCAGTCCCGCACCCTGTTTTTGCCGGATTTCATCGGCCTGCTGCGCCGGTTCGAGGCGGATTTCCGTCTGAACCGGTATTTGAAAGAGGACAAGCAGGCGGGGAAGATCCTGGATTACCTGGACAAGCCCGTGATCCCCGACACCTTTATCTGCGCCCACTGCCGCCGGGAGATTCCCGCGGCTTTGAGGGAGGCCATCCGAGAGCACTTCCCCAAGGCGTCCCTGGTGGAGCCGGGGGAGGAATGGCTCGCCCGGGAGGACCTGCCCCCCGTGGTGCGGGAAGCAGCGGATACAGGGCGCTGGGAGTTTGTGGAGGAGTATCTCTCCCTGCTGGCCCTGTGGGAGCAGGGGGGCATTGTGCTCAGGCCCCAGGCCATCCCCGGGCTGCTGCTGAAACGCCGGCAGATGGAGCCGGTGTTTTTCGGGTTTGAAAACACGGAGGAGCTTTCCACCTTGTGCTTTGGGGCGGTTCCCCACCACTATGTGGTGCAGGCGCTGCTGGGTTCCTACCGGGAGGAGCACATTTACAACCAGGCGTTTTTGCCCCTGGCGGAACGTCTGCGGGATTTCCTCATCACCCGGTTCGGCCTGCGGCCCAACGGCCGGCGTCAGGTGCTGGAAGGGGAGGTCACCGTCCATTTGCCAAGCGTGCTGGCTTACGATCTCCACGACGGGGAAAACTGCTGCAAGCGGGGGGACTTGACCGCACCTGAGGGCTTTGAGGTGGTCAGCAGCCAGGTGTTGGAGTTCTGGTCCCAGCGGCTGATGGAAAACTGGAACCTGTACAAAGCTGAGCGGAAAAAGAGATCCCCCGGGAAAAAACCTGCCCCGTCCAAACCTGGGGCAGCGGGCGTCCAAGCCCAACTGGAAGCGGAGCGCCAGCGTGTGGCGGCGCTCTATGAGCAGTCCACCAGCTGGAAGGTGACCCGGCCCCTGCGGGCCATCGCCCGGCTGTGGAAACGATAAGGAGGTTATCCTATGCGCGTTGTTGCCATCATCCCTGCCCGGTACGATTCCAGCCGGTTCAAGGGGAAACCTTTGGCGGACCTTTGCGGGCGTCCCATGCTCTGGTGGGTATACCACCAGGTGCGCAAGTGCAAAAAGATCGGGGAGGTGTGGGTGGCCACGGACCACGAGGCCATCCGCCAGGTGTGCGGGGAGTACCAGATCCCCTGCAAGCTCACCTCGCCCCAGTGCCCCACCAGCACCCAACGGGTGTGGGAGGTGGCCCAGTCCCTGCCGGCGGACCTGTATGTGTGCGTCAACGGGGACGAGCCCCTCATCGACCCCCAGGTGATCGACCAGGTGGTGCCCTCTTCCCTGGAGGGCTTTTTCGCCGCCAACTTGATGACGCCCATCCACTCCCCCGTGGAGGCGGTGGACGAAACCAACATCAAGGTGGTGGCCGGGGAGGACGGCAATGCCCTGTTTTTCTCCCGCAGTCCCATCCCCCACCCCAAAGCCAGCGTGGACTACTCCTTTTACAAGCACTTGGGGGTGCTGTGCTACACCCCGGCGGCCCTGGAATTTTTCTCTAACACCCCCCGGGGCCCCTTGGAAGCGGTGGAGGATGTAAACGAGCTGCGTTTTCTTGAGCACGGCAAGCCTCTGCGGATGGTCCCCGTGGAGGCTGAGAGCCTTTCCGTGGACACCCCCAAGGACTTGGAGCACGTCCGGGGGGTGCTGCAAAAGAAGTTGAACAGGGGGGAGATCTGACATGGCGGTGGAAGTGCTGGACTGCACCCTGCGGGACGGGGGCTATATCAACAACTGGGAGTTTGGCCGCCACGCCATCCCCTCCATTTTAAAGAAGCTGGACCAGGGGGGCATTGACATCATCGAGTGCGGGTTCCTCACCGGCCAGTCCCGGGGGGAGGACACCACCCTGTTCCAAAGCCCCGAGGAGCTTGTCCCCCTGCTGCCCCACCGGGAGGGCGGGGCCATGTTCGTGGCGATGATCGCTTTGGGGGAGTGGGAGCTTTCTCCGAACCGGCTGCCACCCCGCTGTCCCGGGGGGATTTCCGGTATCCGGCTGACCTTCCACCGGGAGGAGGCGGAAAAGGCCTTTTCCTGGGCGGCGGCCTTGATGGACAAGGGGTATCAGGTGTTTTTGCAGCCGGTGGGCACGGCGTTCTACTCCGACCTGGAGCTGCTGCGGCTGGTGGAGCAGGTGGGCCGGCTGCACCCCTTCGCCTTTTATATTGTGGACACCCTGGGCGGTATGCTCCCCAACCAGGTGACCCGGCAGTTCCACCTGATCGATGAAAACTTGGACCCCGGGGTGAAGGTGGGCTTCCACGGCCACAACAATTTGCAGCTGGCCTTTTCCAACGCCCAGGTGCTCATGGGGATCCAATCCAAGCGGGATTTGATTCTGGACAGCTCCGTGTTTGGCATGGGACGGGGGGCGGGGAACCTGCCCACCGAGCTGATCACCGGGTATATCAACCGGACCATCCGATCCCGGTACCAGGTGGGGGATGTGCTGGACATCTACGACGAGTATATCGCCCCCCTGCGCCGGGAGTACCAGTGGGGGTACAACATGGCCTACCACCTGGCGGCTGTCCACGCCTGCCACCCCAACTACGCGGCGTTCCTTTTGAACAAGCAGACCCTGACCATGCAGGATACCGAGAACATTTTGCGGTCCATCCCCAAGGGCAGCCGGGTGGAGTTTGAAAAGGGGCTGATCCGCACCCTCGCTACCCGGTATCAGGATAAGGCCATTGACGACAGCCGGGCGGTGGAGGGGCTCTCCCAGCTGATCGCCGGCCGGGACCTGTTGGTGCTGGCCCCCGGGGAGAGCCTGGCCACCCGGGAGCACCAGGTGCTGGACTATCTGCGCCGGGAGCAGCCGCTGGTACTGGCGGTGAACTTTGCCGACCCAAAATTCCAGGTGGAAGTGTGCTTTATCAGCAGCCACAAGCGGTTGGAGATCACCGGGCCCAGGCTGCGGGAACTGCCCGGGGTGCGGCGGGTGTTCACCTCCAACTTGGCAGCTTTTGGGGCCGAGGACTGCCTCTATGTGGACTACAGCCGGTGCTTGAACCAGGATCCCATGGTGGGGGACAACGCGGGCCTGATGCTGCTGAAGCTTTTAAAGCGCTGCGGGGCCAAGGAGGTCACCTTGGCGGGGTTTGACGGGTTTGCCTCCCCCAAAAGCGGCTACTACACCCGTGAGGCGGCGCTGCCCATCAACCGTGCCGAGGCCATGGAGCGCCAGCGGCGGATGGGGGAACAGCTCTCCCAGCTGGGGCTGACGCTGCATTTCCTCACCCCGTCGGCCTATGAGAAACAGGAGGGGGCAATATGAAGCGTTCCACCAAAAAAGGGCTGGCATGGATTGGAGTAATCCTGGGGGCGCTGTTCCTGGCGGCAGGGGGCGTGGCCCTGTGGCGCGCCGGCCAGGCCAAGGACGTTTTGGACCAGATCACAGAACCAGCATCCTCCCAGCGGGAGGTGGGGGTCTATGTGCTGGAAGAGGACCCGGCCCAGGACCTGGCCCAGACCGCCGGGTACCGCTATGGAGGGCTGGAGGAGGAAGCCTTCCCCGCCTTGGAGCAGGCCTTGGGGGAGCCCCCGGACTGGCAGCGCTACCCCACGGCCTTTGCCCTGGCGGACGCCCTGGAGAAAGGGGAACGTCAGGCGGTGGTGCTGGAGGAGGCTTACCAAAAGAGCCTGTCCGACGCCCGGGGCTATGAGTGGGCCTTGACAGGGATGCGCCTGGTGGGGACGGTGCCGGTGGAAAAAGCGCCTGCCCCATCCCTGCCTGCCCCCGAGGGGACCCCCCAGCAGTTTTTGCTGTACCTCAGCGGCAGCGACACCTTTGGGGATGTTTCCACCCTGGCCCGCAGCGATGTGAACATCTTGGCGGCGGTGAACACCCAGACCAAGGAGCTGCTGCTGGTGGCCACGCCCCGTGACTTTTACCTGTCCTTCCCCCAGACGGGCGGGGCCATGGACAAGCTGACCCACGCCGGGGTCTACGGCATTGACGCTTCGGTGGCAGCTCTGGAGGGCCTTTACGGGGTGGATATCAGCTACTATGTGAAGATGAACTTCACCGGGTTTGTGGAGGTGATCGACGCCCTGGGGGGCGTGCCGGTGTACTCCGACCGGGAATTTACCGTAGAGAATATCCGGACCTACCAGGAGGGCTATAACCAGCTTACCGGCATTGAGGCCCTGGCCTTTGCCCGGGAGCGGATGAGCTTCCCCGAGGGGGATTACCAGCGGGCCAAAAACCAGATGGAGGTCATCCGGGCTGTGGTGGAAAAGGCGGCCTCCCCGGCGCTGCTGGGGAACCTCTCCGGGATCTTGGAGGCGGTGGAGGGCAACTTCCAGACCAACCTTCCCCAAAGCCAGATCCTGGCCCTAGCCCCCACCCTTGCCGGGGACTGGGATATCCGCAGCCTGACGGTTTCCGGGGAGAGTGCCTACCGGGAAACCTATTCCATGCCGGGCTCGGAGCTGTATGTGATCCTGCCTGATGAGAGCAGCGTGGAGGACGCCGCCTGTCAGATCCAAGAGGTGCTCGGGGGATCCGGGCAGAGCGGCCCTTGAGCAAAATTAGAAATTTCTAATAAAAAGAGATTAACACATTGAAAAAAGTAGTTGACAATTCTGAAATTTGGGCCTATACTCTACCATGGAATAAGAGGTGGAGTCTGTCATAGGGTGAGGCCTGCGGAAAAGAAGGCCAGCCCTATTTATTCCGAGTTTGCGCAGCGGCAAAGTGGCTCCCTAGGGTTTGGGAGCCACTTTTTTCTATCTCTGGGCAAGTTGGGAAGGATTTCATCTTGAGGCCGCGCTATTATTTTGAGAAGGGTTAGGTGAATTTCCATGGATGAAAGTCAACTGTCGCTGTTCTATGGCCTGTCGTTTTTGTGCGTCGCTCTGGCCTTTGCCTTTGCCGCCTACCTGTACCTGTGGGTGAAAAAGCAAAAAACAGAGAATGCCAAAATCCAAGAGGTTTCCCTGCTGATTAAACAGGGGGCCAACACCTTTATGCGCCGGGAATACCTGGTGCTGGCAAAATTTGCCGCAGTCGCCGCTGCGGTGATCTTGATTTTGCTGCCCTCGCCTATTTGGGCCGGCAGCCCTGTGAGCAATATCGCCATGGCCATCGCCTATTTGTGCGGCACGGTCCTTTCGGCCATTGCCGGGAAGATCGGCATTTTGGTGGCCACCCTGTCCAACGCCCGCACGGCCGAGGCTGCCCAGAAGGGCATCAAGCCCGCGTTTTTGATCGGCTTCCGGGGCGGCGCCGTTATGGGCCTGCTGGTGGTGGGGTGCTCCCTGCTGGGCGTGGCCGCCGTGCTGCTGTTTACCGGGGATTCCACCATCTTGCTGGGCTTTTCCTTCGGCGCCAGTTCCCTGGCCTTGTTCGCCAAGGCGGGGGGCGGTATCTTCACCAAGACCGCTGACGTTTCCGCCGACCTCACTGGTAAAGTGGAACTGGGCATCCCCGAGGACGATCCCCGGAACCCTGCCGTCGTTGCTGACAATGTGGGGGATAACGTGGGCGATGTGGCCGGCATGGGCGCCGACCTGTTCGACTCCAACGTGGCAGCCATGGCTTCGGCCCTGGTGCTGGCCCAGTCCCTGTCCGGCGGGGACTTCAACAATGTGTCCATGGTGTTCTGCTACGCCATTTTGGGGCTGTTCGCCTCGATCATCGGTATCGCCACCGCCCGGGTGGGCAAAAAAGGCGACCCCACCACGGCGCTGAACTCCTCCACTTATGTGACCACCGCCATTTACCTGGTGCTCACTGCCGGGGCCACCGCCCTGTTCCCCGGGTTCTCCTGGCGGATCTGGGGCGCGGCCGCTGTAGGTCTGCTGGTGGGCGTGATCATCGGCATCACCACCGACTACTTTACGGACGACTCCAAGCCCCCTGTGCAAAAGGTGGCCAGGGCTTCCTCTTCCGGGCCTGCCTTTACAGTGCTGTCCGGTATTTCTTACGGCTTTATCTCCGCCCTGCCCGCCATGGTGGGCATTGCCGTGTCCGCTTTGGTGGCCTATAAGCTTTGCGAGCCCATGGGAGAGGGATATCCCATTTTCGGCATTTCCATGGCGGCTGTGGGGATGCTGTCCATTGTGGGCATGATCATCTCCAACGACGCCTACGGGCCCATTGTGGACAACGCCCGGGGCCTGGCGGAAATGGGCGGCTTAGGGGAAGAAACCATCCGCACTGCCGATAAGCTGGACAGCGCGGGCAACACGGTGAAGGCTGTGACCAAAGGGTTCTCCATCAGCGCCGCGGGCCTGACGGTGATTTCCCTGCTGGGGGCGTTTATGTCCGAGGCCAACGACGCCCTTGCCGCTGCGGGCCGGGAGCTGCTCACGGGCTTTGACATCATGAGCCCCACGGTGTTCTTTGGGGTGCTGGTAGGCGCGGTAGTGCCCGCGGTGTTCTCCGCCATGCTGATTTTGGGTGTGGATAAAAACGCCCAGCGGATGGTGGCCGAGATCCACCGGCAGTTTGACTCCATCAAGGGGCTGCGGGAAGGCAAGGCAGGCGTGAAACCAGAGTATGATAAGTGCATCGACATCGCTACCACCGGCGCCCTCCGCGAGCTGATCCCCGCCGGCCTGATGACCATCCTTGCCACGGTGATTGTGGGCTTCATCGGCGGCCCCTCCGCCATTGGCGGGTTCCTGCTGGGGAATATCGTCAGCGGGCTGCTGCTGGCGCTGTTTATGTCCAACGCAGGGGGCCTGTGGGACAACTGCAAGAAGTACATTGAGGCCGGGGCTGAAGGGGGCAAGGGAAGCGATTCCCACAAGGCTGCTGTCATTGGCGACACGGTGGGCGACCCCTTCAAGGACACCGCCGGCCCTTCCATCAACACCCAGATCACGGTGGTGAGCCTGGTTTCCTCCCTGCTCTCCTCTGTGTTTGTGATGTTCTCCTTCTTCGGCTGAGGCTGAAAGGAATCTCTTTACAGAAAAGAATCGGGCTGCCGGAAGGCGGCCCGATATTTTTGTGGAATTTCCGATACGCTTTAGAAAAATGGCGGTTTTACAAAGGCCGCTCTAAAAGGAAGCCCACAGGGTGCCGGGTTTGGAGGCTGTGGGCTTGTTTGGTTGGATCCGTGCCCCCTCCCAGGAGCGCACAAGGGAGCAAAATCCAGGAACAGGGAAATGAAAAAACCGCCCAGGACACAAATCCTAAGCGGTTTTTACTCTGGTGGGGACAACAGGACTCGAACCTGTGACCTCCTACGTGTGAAGCAGGCGCTCTAACCAGCTGAGCTATGCCCCCAGAAAAGGGTTTATCGAGAAAACCCTCAAGCTTCAACAGGCGATATTATACCAGATTTCCCCTAAAGCTGTCAACCCCTGATTTGAAAAAATTTAAAACTTCCCTTTTTGAAAGTGGGACACGTTGCGAAAATTGCTCATACAATGGCCTGGGAAAGCTTTTCCCAGAAGGGAGGTGGACCCATGGCGGATCTTCCCAAACGGGGGATCGATATCTCCGAGTTTAACGGAAATGTGGACATCCAGGCTCTGAAGGGGCCGGTGGAATTTGTCATCATCCGCTGCGGCTATGGCAGCGACTATCAAAACCAAGACGACTCCCAGTTTGAAGCCAATGTGCGAAAGTGCCAGGCTGCCGGGATGCCCTGGGGCGTGTACCTGTATTCCTACGCCAAAACCACGGCCATGGCCCAAAGCGAAGCTGCCCACACCCTGCGGCTGCTGGCCGGCCGAACCCCTCCTTACGGGGTTTGGTACGATGTGGAAGACAGTTCCCTGCCTACAGGCAGCGCCCTGGTGGACAACGTGGTGGCCTACTGCCAGGCCATCCAGAAGGCCGGGTATTACTGCGGCGTATATGCTTCCCTGTCCTGGTGGCAGACAAGGCTCAACAGCCCCCGGCTGGACCCCTATGACAAGTGGGTGGCCCAGTGGAACGCCACTTTGGATTATCCCGGCCCGGTGGGCATTTGGCAGTATACCAACCGGTGGGTGCTGGGTGGAAAAGCCTTTGACGGTAACCTTGCCTACAAGGACTACCCCGCCCTTACCGGAGGAGAGGAGGAAGACGGCATGACCCCAGAACAAGTGGCCGCCCTGGCCCGGGCGGAAGCCCAAAAGGTGTATCAGGAGAACGAGGAAAAATACAAGACTATCTCTTCGCTGCCGGAATGGGCCAAAGCCCCGGTGGAGCTGGTCTACCGGGAGCTGGGCCTGGCTGGCACCGGCGGCTCCGGGGATGCCACCCGGATCGACGCCAGTGAAACCTATGTCCGGGCGCTTACCGTGATCGCCAAGCTGCTGGAGCGGCAAACTCCCGACCCGTAACCAGCGGGCGGTTTTCCGGCTTGGGCAAAACCATAAGGGGCTGGTGCGTTTTGCGCCAGCCCCTTTCCCTTGGATAGACCTGGTATTTTCCGAGGATATGGCGAGGGATAAAGCTTGTTTCTTCGTCTGTTGTGTAGTACAATAAAGGCCGGAACGAATCTAGGTGAAAGGGTGAAGTCCTATGGAAAAAGGAACAGTGAGCCTGCAAGTCAGCCGCCTGATCCAGTATGGCCTGCAACGGGGCCTGATTGCCCCGGAAGACCAGGCTTATGCCGCCAACCGGATGTTGGCTCTGCTGGGCTTGCGGGAGTATGGTCCCCAGCCGGTGGAAGAGGAGCTCCACACCCCTGCGGAGCCCTTGGAAATCCTGTGCCAGTATGCTGCCCAGGAGGGTATCATCGACCCGGATACCCAGGATGCCCGGGACCAGTTCGACACCGAGCTGATGAACTGCCTGATGCCCCGGCCCTCGGAAGTGGTGCGCAAGTTCTACCAACTGTACCAGGAGGACAAACAGGCCGCCACCGATTACTATTACGGCCTGAGCCGCTCCTCCAACTACATCCGGGTGGACCGCATCGAAAAAGACAAGCTGTGGACCGCCCCCACGGAGTATGGGGATCTGGTCATCACCATCAACCTGTCCAAACCGGAGAAAGACCCCAAAGCCATTGCCGCCGCCAAAAACGCCCCCCAGTCCGGCTATCCCAAGTGCGCCCTGTGCCGGGAGAACGAGGGCTATCTTGGCAGCGCCAACCAGGCTGCCCGGGGCAACCACCGGCTGATCCCTCTCACCCTGGGGGACGAGCCCTGGTTTTTGCAGTATTCCCCTTATGTGTATTACAACGAGCACTGTATCGTATTGAGCGGCGAACACCGGCCCATGAAGGTGAGCCGCCAGTCCATCTCCCGGCTGCTGGAGTTTGTCACCTTGCTGCCCCATTACTTTGTGGGCTCCAATGCCGACCTGCCCATCGTGGGCGGTTCCATCCTGACCCATGACCATTTCCAGGGCGGCCGGTATGAATTCCCCATGGCCAAAGCACCCCTGCGGGAGGCGCTGTCCTTCCAGGGCTTTGAGGACGTGCAGGCTGGCATCGTCCACTGGCCCATGTCGGTCATCCGCCTGCGCAGCGGCGACCGGGAGCGCCTGGTGGAGCTGGCGGACAAGATCCTCGCCGCCTGGCGGGAGTATTCCGACGAGAGTGCCGGCATCCTGGCCTACACCGGGGACACCCCTCACAACACCATCACCCCCATTGCCCGCCGCCGCGGGGAGGATTACGAGCTGGACCTGGTGCTGCGCAACAACCGCACCACAGAGGAGCATCCCCTGGGCTTGTTCCATCCCCACGCAGAGTACCATCACATCAAGAAGGAGAACATCGGCCTGATCGAAGTGATGGGCTTGGCCATCCTGCCGCCCCGGCTGCTGACAGAAACGGAACTGCTGGAGCAGGCCTTGCGTGACCCTGCCAAGGCACCGGAGATCTTGGCCCGGCCGGAAATGGAGAAGCACCTTGCCTGGTATGAGGAGCTGAAAGCTGCCGGTGCCGGGGAAGGGGACACCAAACGGGCTATCCAGGAGAGCGTAGGCAGGATCTTCGGGAAGATCCTGGGCAACGCCGGTGTGTATCAGGATACGGAAGAGGGCCGGGAAGCCTTCCGCCGGTTCTGCGGCGCCCTGTGAATGCCGCCCGGCCCCTGGGCCTGGGGGAGCGGATCTGGTGCCTGTTTTTCCCGGCCAGGTGTTTAAAATGCGGGAAGGCGGTGCGCCCCGAGCGGTATTTCTGCCGGGAGTGCGCCGCCTCCTTGCCGGAGGGGCCCCTTCGGCGGGAGTTCCCCTTGCCGGGGGAGGATGGGGGGTTCCTGGAAGTGGCCGCAGCGCTGCCCAATGAGGGGGAATTCCGCCACACCTTGTACCGGCTGAAATTCCAGGAGGAGTGGGGTTTGGCAAAGCCTTTGGGCCAGCTGATGGCCCAGACTGTCCCAGAGGGGGAAGCCCCCTTTGACGGGGTGGTGTGGGTGCCCATGTCCTCCAAAAAGCTGCGGCAGCGGGGGTACAACCAAAGCGAGCTGCTGGCAAGGGCCCTGGCAAACGAGCTGGGCCTGCCCGCCTGGGAGCTGCTTTCCCAGGTGCGGGAAACCCAAACCCAGCACACCCTCACCCGGGTACAGCGGGCCGACAATGTCCGGGACGCCTACCGGGCGGGAAAAGCCGCCTTGGGGAAGCGCCTACTGCTGGTGGATGACATCGTCACCACCGGGGCCACCTTGCGGGCCTGTTCCCTGGCACTGTACCAGGCAGGGGCAAGGTGGGTGTGTGGGATGTGCGCGGCCAGCACACCGGTGGAACCGGGGAAAGAACTGCCCCGGGAAGAACTTTAAATCTGCAAGGAGGACGCTATGCTGCACCGTTTTTCCAGGGAGGAACTGCTCATCGGGGAAGAGGGGCTGAGAAGGCTCCAAGCCGCCCGGGTGGCCGTGTTCGGCATCGGGGGCGTGGGAGGCTATGTGGTGGAGGCCTTGGCCCGCAGCGGCATCGGCGCCCTGGACCTGTTTGACGGGGACACCGTCAGCCTGACCAACATCAACCGGCAGATCATCGCCCTGGAGGGCACCGTGGGCTGCCCCAAGGTGGAGGTGGCCAAAGAGCGGGTGCTCCAGATCAACCCCCAGTGCCGGGTGGAGGCTAAAAACCTGTTCTTCACCCCGGAAAACGCCGGGGAAGTGGATTTTTCCCAATATGACTATGTGGCCGACGCCATCGACACCGTCACCTCCAAGATCGAGCTGCTGCGGCTGTGCCGGGAGGCCGGCGTGAAGGTGATCAGCTCCATGGGCGCGGGGAATAAATTCGACCCCACGGCTTTCCGGGTGGCGCCCATTGAGAAGACCAGTGTCTGCCCCCTGGCCCGGGTGATGCGCCGGGAGCTGAAAAAACGGGGCGTTACGGGGGTGAAGGCGGTGTACTCCACCGAGGAGAGCGCCACCCCCCAAGCGGCCCAGGCAGGGGACCAGAAAGGCACTGCCGGCCACCCCACCCCAGGGAGTATGGCCTATGTGCCCAGTGTGGCGGGGCTGATCCTGGCTGGGGAGATCGTAAACGACTTGCTGAGAGGATGACCGCACCGCGGCGCCCTGGACAAAGAGGAAAGAGGGTTTTACCATGGACAAAGAGAGGATAGAGCGGGCCGTGCGGGAGATCCTGGAGGCGGTGGGGGAGGACCCCAGCCGGGAAGGGCTGCTGGAAACCCCGGCCCGGGTGGCCCGGATGTATGAGGAGGTCTTTTCCGGGCTGGAATCGGACCCCAAGGAGCACTTGAAGATCTTCAACGAGGGCGGCCCTCACGACGAGCTGGTGCTGGTGAAGGACATCCCCCTGTACTCGGTGTGCGAACACCACCTGCTGCCCTTTATCGGCCGGGCGGACATCGCCTATATCCCCAAAAACGGCAGGATTATCGGGCTTTCCAAGTTTGCCCGCATTGTGGACTGCTTTGCCCGCCGTCCCCAGGTGCAGGAGCGGCTCACCGGCCAGATCGCCGACTTTCTCTACGAGAACCTGGATCCTTTGGGGGTGGCGGTGTTTATCCAGGCCGAGCATCTGTGCATGACCATGCGGGGCGCCCGGGCGGCCGGCTCCCTGACCAGAACCTCCGCCCTGCGGGGCTGTATGCGCTCTGACGCCAAGACCAGGGCCGAGGTCATGTCCCTGCTGGGCGGCAAGTAAGGAGGTAGAGGTATGATAGCAATGTTTCAGGCGGGGGAGTTCTCCTTGCCATTGGACCGAACCTACGTGATGGGCATTTTAAACGTCACTCCCGATTCTTTCTCCGACGGGGGCAAATACCTGGACCCCGCCCAGGCGGTGGCCCACGCCCTGGAGATGAAAGCCCAGGGGGCGGATATCCTGGATATCGGGGGCCAATCCACCCGGCCGGGGTTTTCCCCCATCTCCCCGGAAGAGGAGTGGCAGCGCATTGCCCCGGTGCTGCCGGCTGTGGTTAAGGAAACCGGCCTGCCGGTCTCGGTGGACACCTTTTATCCCTGGGTGGCCCAGCGGGCCTTGGAGGCCGGGGCTTCCATCCTCAACGACGTCACCGGCTTTGGGGAAGAGATGCTCCAGGTGGCGGCAGGGTCTGCCTGCGGCTGCGTGGTCATGGACCCCGGCGGGGAAGGGGGCGACGTCTTCACCCGGACCAAGGGCTTTTTCCTGGACCGGCTCCAGGCCGCGGAACAGCTGGGGATCCCCCGGCAGCGGCTGTGCTTTGACCCGGGCATCGGCTTTGGCAAGACGCTGGAGGAGAACCTGGCCCTGATCGCCCATGTGGAACGGGTGAAAGTGGAGGGCTGCGCCTTTTTGATGGCGGCCTCCCGGAAGCGGGTGACCGGCGCTGTCTGCGGCAACCCGCCCTTTGAGCAGCGGCTGCCTGCCACCCTGGCTGCCCATACGGCGGCCATCCTGGGCGGGGCGGATATGGTCCGCGTCCACGATGTGAAGGAGGCCGTCCAGGCGGCAAACATGGCAGACGCCCTCCGGCGGATGGGATAAGCGCGTAAATTTCACAGAAAGGGGTGCTCCTATGGACACCATACACATCAAAGGCTTGCGGCTGTTTGCCTACCACGGGGTCAACCCGGAGGAAAAGCGGGACGGCCAGACCTTTCTTTTAGACATCCAGCTTCACGCCGGCCTTTCCCAGGCCCGGCACTCCGACCGTCTGGATGACACGGTGAACTACGCCGCGGTGGTGAAAGCCGTCCGGGCAGCCTTCACCCAGGAGAGCTTTGACCTGATCGAGCGGGCGGCCCAGGCAGTGTGCGATGCCGTGCTGGGGAACTTCCCGGCGGTGCAGGCGGTGGACGTGCTGCTGAAAAAACCGGAGGCCCCGGTGAACGCGGAATTTGACTACATGGCGGTGGAGGTTTCCCAGCGCCGGGAGGAGGTATGACCATGCAGGTAGTGTTGGGGCTTGGCACGAATTTGGGTGACCGGGAGGACAACCTGGCCCGGGCTTTGGACGCGTTGGAGCGTCTGGAGGGCACCCAGCTTTTAAAACTTTCCAACCTGTACGAAACAGAGCCCTTCGACGTGGTCAGCCAGCAGGACAACTACCTGAATTGCTGTGTGCTGCTGGAAACCAGCTTGAAGCCGGAAACGCTTTTGGAGCGCTGCCTGGAGATTGAGCACAGCCTGGGCCGGGTGCGCACCGAGTATCACGGCGCCCGCACCATGGACATCGATGTGCTGCTGTGCCAGGGCTTCACTTCTGACACCCAGTTCCTCACCGTGCCCCATCCCCACATCCGGGAACGGGCTTTTGTGATGGTGCCCCTGTCGGATTTGTTCCCTCTCCACGAGGCCTTTGGGTACAAGTTCCACCAGGAGTACGAAGCGGTGGACAAATCCGGGGTGAAGCTGTATAAGTGAGGTCAATATGTTGGGGAAAAAAGTGTTGGTGATTGGCAGTCCCGGAGCGGGGAAAAGCACCTTTGCCCGGGAGTTGGCGAAACTTACCGGACTGCCCTTGGTCTACTTGGACCAGCTGTTTTGGAACAGCGACCGGACCACGGTCCCCAGGGAGGTATTTGACCGGCGGCTGGAACAGGCTTTGGAGAAAGAGGCCTGGATTGTGGACGGCAATTACCAGCGGACGATGGAGCGACGCCTGAAGCGGTGTGATACGGTATTCTTTTTGGACTTTCCTGTAAAGACCTGCCTGGAGGGTGTTCGGGCCAGGTTTGGAAAGCCCCGTGCGGATCTTCCTTGGGTGGAAACGGAGATAGACCGGGAGTTCTTGGAGCAGATCCTCCAATTCCCTGAACGGGGCCGTCCGGAGATCCTGGAGCTGCGGGGGAAGTATCCTCAGAAACAGTGGAGGGTATTTTCCTGCCGTGAAGAAGGGGACGCCTATTTGCGGGGATTTCAGGCGGGAAAGGACTTTACAAACTGACGGGGAGCCATCCCAGCTAGAATGGCTCCCCGTTTTTTTCTGTTGGCCGGTACTCCATGAGCCAGCAGTCTTCCCACTGCCCTTCCCGGAGTTCGTGGGCGGGCAGAAATTTGATTTTTTGGAACCCGCAAGCTTCGTAGCACCTCAGGGCCCGCGGATTGTTGTCGTGAGGGTCTAAAATGACGGCCCGGGCCCCCTCGGCGGCTGTAAGGTGATCGATCACAAGGGAAATAAAGGCCCGGCCGATCCCCTTGTTCCAAAGGGCGGGTTCCCCGATAAACTGGTCGATGCCAAAGGCCAGCTCCCCTTCCCGGTAGGGGTAGTGGTATTCCCGGCACAGCGCTGCATCCAGTTGATAAATTTGTATGTAGCCTACCGGGGTCCCTTCCAGTTCTACCAGGCAGCGGCGGGCGCCCTTTTCCAGGGTGTAAAACTCTTCCTGGATTTTTTCGAACGTGTATGTGAGATCCCGGCCGCCATAAAATTCCAGAACCAGGGGGTTTGTCATCCATTTCAAAAGCACGGGCGCGTCCTGCTGGGCCAGAGGGTGCACCGCAATGGGGCCCTTGGCCAGGTGAATCGGCTGCATAAGCATCCCTCCTGTAGGTTCAGTATAGCATGAGCGGCGGGCGGCATCAAGCGGCCCTAGGAGGGGAAAATCAAAATTGCCAGGAAGAATTTGAGGCTTAGGCCATTTTTAGAGAAAAGGCTGAAATACTGTTCGGGACTCAACCCATCCTTGCAATTGCCGCAAAGGGGTGTATAATAGCAAGCTGGAGTATTACTAAAAAAACAGGAGGGATGGGCATGGAAGGCGGTTATCAGTTTCTGCTTGATTTAGCCTTGATTTTGCTTTCGACAAAACTGCTGGGACTTCTCACCAAGCGGTTCCAGCTGCCCCAAGTGGTGGGCGCGTTGCTTGCCGGCCTGATTTTGGGCCCGGCTGTTTTAAACGTGATCCATGAAACGGAGTTCATCAAAGAAACCGCGGAAGTGGGCGTCATCGTGATGATGTTCTGCGCCGGGATGGAAACTGATGTCAATGAGCTGAAACACAGTGGCAAGGCTGCCTTTATCATTGCATTGATCGGCGTGTTGGTGCCTATTGCCGGCGGGTTTGGCCTGACTTACTTCTTCAACCGGCCCGGCGTTATCGATTCGGATGCCGCCGCTTCTGTGTTCCTGCAGAATATGTTCATCGGCGTGATCCTCACCGCCACTTCCGTGAGCATCACCGTGGAAACCTTAAAGGAGCTAGGCAAGCTGAAGACCCGCTCGGGCAACGCCATCTTGGGCGCGGCCATCATCGACGATGTGCTGGGCATTGTGGCCTTGACGGTCATCAGCAGCATGGCGGATCCCGCTGTGAACATTTGGATCGTACTGCTGCAGATCTTAGGCTTTTTCGTGTTTGTGGTTTTGGCCGGGTTCCTGTTCTACAAGTTCTATGTCCAGTGGGTGGTCAAAGCCGAGAAGGGGATGCACCGCCATGTGATCATTTCTTTTGTATTCTGCCTGCTGATGTCTTACATTGCAGAGGTTGTTTTCGGCGTGGCAGATATCACCGGCGCCTTCTGCGCGGGCGTGATCATTTCCATGACCCAGCGCAGCCAGTACCTCAACTCTAAGTTTGACGTGCTCTCTTATGCCTACCTTTCCCCCTTGTTCTTTGCCAGCATTGGCTTGCAGGTTACCCTGCCCCAGATGACCCCGGCCATTGTGCTGTTCTCGGTGCTGCTGATCGTTGTGGCTGTGCTCACCAAGGTTGTGGGCTGCGGCCTGGGTGCCAAGCTGTGCCACTATCAGAACTACCAGGCGGCCCGTATCGGCGTGGGCATGATCTCCCGCGGCGAGGTTGCCTTGATCGTCGCCAGCAAGGGCATGGCCCTGGGCCTGATGGGCAACAATTTCCTGGGGCCGGTGATCTTGATGGTGGTAGCCACTACCATCGTCACCCCTGTGCTGTTGAAATTCGTGTTCCGCTGGGGACCTGCCAATACGCCTCCTGTGGAGAAGGGCTTCTCTGAGAACTATGCTCAGTTGAGCGCCCTGCGCAGCGGCATCGGTGTGAAAGACTTGGCCGAGAAAGCTCGGGCGCAGGACGCCGAAGAACCGGTGGAGACGAAGAACAAGTGAATGTGGGAGGCGGCGGCCAGCTGCCCTCTTCCATAAAAAGGACGCCGGGCAAGCTTGCCCGGCGTCCTTTTTATGGTTTTTGGCGTCACACTTCGGTAAATTCCATAATCACCCCGTGGGGCACGATCTTGGAGAGGAAATGGTAGAATTTGTAAAACAGGCTGTCGGTGTAAACCATTTTCCCCCGCTTGGCAGCCCGCAGGGATTTGACGGCCACTTCCTGGGGGTTCACCCGGGGCAGTTTGTCAATGAGCCTGGATTTGCCCTCCGGCACACCGGCCACATTCCAAAAGTCGGTGTCCATAGGGCCGGGGCACACAGCCAGGACCTTGATGCCCCGGGGCCGCAGCTCATCGTGAAGGGCTTTGGAAAGGGCCAGCACATAGGCTTTGGTGGCAGAGTATACCGACATCCGGGGGGTAGGGGCGAAGGCTGCGATGGAGGCCACGTTGATCACAAGGCTTTCGTCCAGCATATAGGGCAGGCACAACCGGGTGACGGCGGTCAAAGCCCGGCAGTTCAAGTCTACCATGCCGGACTGGGCAGCCCTGTTGGAAGAGAAAAAATCGCCGCACTTTCCAAAGCCGGCGTTGTTGACCAGCACTTTGATCTCGGGGTTGTTTTCCTTTAAGAGCTTTTCAAACAGTTCGATGCTTTCTTCCCGTGCAAGGTCCAAGGAGATGGCGGCAATGGTTTTGTCGGGGTGTTCGTCCGCGATCTCTTTGAGCAGCTCTTTGCGGCGGGCCACCAGCCAAAAGGCGTCCACGCTGGGGTATTGAGCGATGATGGCGTTGATGTATTCTTTCCCGAGCCCGCTGGAGGCACCGGTAATGACGGCGGTTACCATGGAAAACGGCCCCTTTCTCTTTGGAGGTTACTTGCTGCCTTTTATTTTACCCTTTTCCGGACAGGCCGTCAATGTGGGAAATGGGGAGAATGTTTACAATTTTTTTGGCTTTTTGGGTGTCGTGCTGGGCAAAGTTGTGTTATAATACCCATAACGCTGGCCTCTGGGGCATGGATCTTCGCGAACCTGAGGCGGCAAAGACCAAGTAAAGGACGGATGCAATTGTGAAGCGCAACAAATGGACAGCGGCCCTGTTGGCCCTGGTGCTGATGCTGGCCCTGCCCTTGACCGCGGCGGCCCAGACGTTTTCCACGGAGGAGTTCACCATAGAAATCCCAGACGGGATGTACCAGTTCAGCCTCTCCACGCCTGTGGACGACCCCTCCTGGGCCCTGGCCGGCATTGGGGACCCCCAGTCCCACTTAGAGAGTTACACCGATATGCATGGGATTGCCGAGTTCATCTCCGAAGATGGCGGTACCAGTATTTTGGTGCAGCAGCAGGAGAGCAGCCAGACCAAGCGGATCTACAACCTGGGCGAGCTTTCCGAAGAGGAGAAAACCCAGTTCCTGGATGGGGTGATGCAGTCTAAAACGGATGAAATTACCATTGAGAAGGAATATGTGGACGTCAACGGCCAGCTGTTTTACCGGCTTCTGGTGGACGGCTCCTACGAGGGGGAGGAATACCACGAGCTGGTGTATGCCACCATCGTCAACGGTTACACCCTGGGCCTGAACCTCCCTGGCGGGGATAAAAGCATCACCCCGGAGCAGGAGGAACTGATGCGCTCCATTGTGGAATCTATCGCTTTTACAGAGATTTTGCCAAAACCGGAATCGGTGATGGATGCCGGTATGGCGGTGACCACCCTTGCCCTGCTGGCGCTGCTGGTGCTGGTGATCCTAGTGCCGGTGGTGTACTTCCCCGTGCGGAACAAGCGTGACAAACGGCTCAAGGCCAAGCTGGCCGCCCAGCTTACCGAGTATCACAAGACCCATGGGGACAACGAGGTTATCCAGGGGGAGATGCTCTTTGCCAACTCCACCGACTGTACCAAAGAGGCCATCCACGACTTTAGTATGTACCAGTGCTATGTGAAGGGCTTGGGCTCTATCGTGATCGGCTTGTTCCTGTGCGCGTCGGCGCTGATCGTTTCCTTTGCCCTGAACGGGGAGTGGTGGGTCAAGCTGCTGGCTGTGGGTGTGGCCGTGTACTATGGCTATAAGATCTTCAACGCGCCCCATGTGATGGAAAAAACACAGCGCCGGGTGTATGACCGGGGCGTTTCTTCCACAGCCCACTATGCCTTCTATGACGAGGCGTTCCGGGTTTCGGGGATCCAGTCGGCCAGTGTGTTCCCTTATTTCCAGATCACCGACGTCCGCCGGCACAAGCAGCACTTGTATTTGTACTATGGCCCGGAAAACGCCTACATGGTGGACAAAAACGGGTTCTCCAAGGGCAGCTATGAGGAGTTTGTGAAGTTCCTGGCGGAAAAGACCGGGAAAAAGTTTTAAGGAGGCCTAGTATGGAACAGCGACCTATCGGCGTTATCGGCGCCATGAAAATTGAGGTGGAAGCCATCCTCTCTGCATTGGAAGACCCCCGGAAAAGGGTTTACGGCAATATGGAATTCACCAGCGGCCGGCTTTCCGGCGTGCCGGTGGTGGTGGTTCCCTGCTCTCCCGGCAAGGTAAACGCCGCCCTGTGCGCCCAGGCCCTGATCGATTTCTATGCTCCCCGGCTGGTGCTGAACATCGGCGTGGCGGGAGGCATTGGGGAAAACGTCCACATCGGGGATGTGGTCATCGCAACCGCCTGTGTGGAGTACGATTTTGACGTAACCGCTTCCGACAGCGACGTGGGCGTGGGGGATTTGTACTTGCCTGGAAACGAGGACGTGCCCATCCGCTTCTTCCCGTGCGATGAAATTGCCGCCAAGGTCTTGGCGGCTGCCGGGGAGGGGTTATATGGCCATGCCCACCGGGGCGTGGTGGCTACCGGCGACAGGTTCGTGGCGGACCCCCAGGTGGGGGCGTGGCTTCAAAAGGAATTCGGCGCCCTGGCCTGCGAAATGGAAGGCGGCGCCATTGCCCATGCCTGCCTGGTGAACAGCGTGCCCTGCGCCGTGCTGCGGACCATCTCTGACAACGCCCACGACAGCGAAACCGTGGACTTCCTCACCTTTGTGGACAGTTCTGCCCAAAAGGCCCAGCAGCTGCTGCGGGAAGCCCTGCCCCGGTTGTGAGGGCGCTATGAAGATCTACGATTTGTCCAAAGAGGTGTTCACCGCCGCTGTGTTTCCCGGGGACCCGGCGCCCTCCCACCAGCCTGTGCTGGAACTGTCCAAGGGGGACGGGTGCAACCTTACAGCCTTGACCTTGGGCAGCCACACCGGTACCCACATGGACGCCCCCAGCCACTTTGTGCCGGGAGGGAAGACCATCGACCAGGTGGAGCTTTCCCGGTGCGTGGGCCCCTGCACCCTGGTGGAAGCCCAGGGCCTCCTGACTGGGGAGTGGGCGGGGAAGGTGTTGGAAACCGGCGTCCGGCGGCTGCTCATCAAGGGGGAGGTGGAGCTCTCCCTGGAGGCTGCCCAAACGCTCGCCCAAGAGGGCTTGCTGCTGCTGGGAGTGGAAGGCATGACCGTGGGAACCCAGGAAACCGGCGCGCAGGTGCACCGGGCGCTGCTGGGCGGCCAGGTGGCCATTTTGGAAAGCTGTGTTATGGAGGGGGTTCCGGCGGGGGAGTATTTCCTGGCAGCCCAGCCTCTCAAATACGGCGGCCTGGACGGCGCCCAAGTGCGGCCCCTGCTGGTGGAGCTGCCTGGAAAGGTTTGAAAAATAGGGAAAGGGCGTGTTGCGGCACGCCCTTTTTTGAAAGGATGATGGATGTGACCCAACTGCAACAGGCCCAGGAGTATTTGGAACGGGAGCCCCTGTGGAACATGGATCTGCTGGAACCCCTGCGCCGGGGGATGCTCCGGGTGGAGGCGGCCAGCCCCCGGGGGGTGCTGGTGTACAACGTTCCGGGAGAGCTGCATATGCTGGCTTGCGACACCCGGGAGGAGGCCGAAGCCCTGTGTGCCGGCGTGGAGGAAATGGAGCTGGCTACCGCCCACAGCCTGGAAAGCGCCGCCTTTTTGCAGGAGCGGTACGGCTTTGCCAAGTGCCAGCCCTGCTGCCAGGGTGCCTACTTGAAAAAAGAGCCCTTGCCGGTGCCTGGTCCTTGGGAGGTCCGGCAGCTGGGGAGGGAGTTCCTGCCGGTGGTGGTGGGGCACTACCACTCCTACCCCAACCCGAAGTATCTGGGGGAGCGGCTGGACGCCGGTGTGATGCACGGTGCTTTTGAAGGCGAGGAGCTGCTGGGGTTTATCGGGATGCACTCCGAGGGCAGCGTGGGGCTGCTGGAGGTATTGCCGGCCCACCGCCGCCGGGGGGTGGCCTCCGCGCTGTTGGCCTATATGACCAACTGGTGCCTGGAGAGAGGCTGGACGCCCTTTTCCCAGATTTATGAGGGCAACACCGCTTCCGAGGGGCTGCACCAAAAGCTGCGCTGGGAGCTGAGCCGCCAGCAGCTTTTCTGGGTAATGGACGACTAAAAAGGAGGGGATTTCCCCTCCTTTTTTGATGGCGTTTTGGAATCAGCGGACAATGGCCCTCCGCAGCAGCAGCCAGGAAATTCCCGAAAGCGCTCCTGCGGCCAACACCCAGCTTCCCATCAGGCTGAAGGGGTTGGAAACAATGGCATTCACCAGCGGTTCCAGATAGTGGGCGCAGAAGGCGCGAAGCTGCTCCCGGAACAGGAGTGTATCCAGGGCTTTTACTCCGGGAAGCCCAAACATCAAAAGGATCCCGCCTGCTGCGCCTACTACCACCCGCAGGTAAACGGGCAGCCGGTAAAACAAGCAGATGATACAGTAGCCCAGCGTTGAAGCCAGCAGCAGCATGGAAAAGCTGAATAGCAGGGAGACGGTCAGCGACAGCGCGGGATGATCTGGAAGGGTCCCGGGGAAGAGCTGCTCCAGAAGGGACACGGATTTCCCAAGGGCAGGGCTGGCCGCCAGGTTGGCCGCCGCGGTTATCACATGGTCGGTCACCGCGCAAAACGCCGAGGTAATGGCGGTTACGGCCAGACGCGCCAGGAACATGGTTTTCCGGCTGACGCCATTTTGGAGAGCCATGGGGAGGTTTTCGTGCAGGGAACAAAGCCCGCAGACGAACAGGAAAACGCTGGTTATGGTGGAAAAGCCGGTAACCCGGATGCCGCTGTCGCCCGGATAGACGGCAAACGCCAGAAAGGCCAGCACGGTCATGGCGATCGCGGCGCAGTAGTACACCAGGATCCCCATTTGGAAATCTTCCAGCTGATAGCGGATAGACTGTTTCAGTTTCATGCTTCCCCCTCACTTTCTGGGTGTGCCGGAAAAGGCGCCTTCCGGGTTGCCGGTCATCAGGATGAACAGTTTTTGCAGGTCCAGCCCGGACAGTTCCAGCCCCTGGGGCAGGCCTGCCCGGTCTGGGGTGCCCAGGAGATAGGCGCTTTCCAGGCCACCCAAACAGTCGGCGCCCAGCAGGCGCTTGCCCTGGATGTACGTTTCCACCAGGCTACGGGGCCCGCTGACCGTATACCCCTGGCGCAGCAGCCCTTCACAAGGGCCGTTTTTCAGCACCTGGCCCCGGTGGATGATGACCACGTCTTCCACCAGGGAGGCCACCTCTTCGATCAAGTGGGTGGAGATCACCACCGTGAAGGGGTGCTCCGTATACCGGGCCAGCAGGGTCTTGTAGAACAGCTCCCGGTGGTTGGCGTCCAGGCCCAGCACCGGTTCATCCAGCAGCACGTAGGGGACGTTTACCGACAGGGCCACGATCAGCTTGAAAATGGAGGTGTACCCGGTGGACAGTTTTGAAACCTTGGCGCCCACGTTCAGTTCAAAAGCCCCTGCCAGGTTCCAGGCAAAGTCCCTGTCAAAGCCGGGGTAAAACCGCTGGGTCCACCGGAAAGCGTCCTTTACCTTCATGGATTCGGGATAGCAGCTGGGTTCGCTCATCAGGTACATCTTGGAAAGGGCCCGGTCGTTGTTGTGCACCGGTGCCCCGTCCAGGGTGACGCTGCCCCCGTTGGGGAAGATCCGGTCGGTGAGGATGTTCAGCAAAGTGGATTTCCCTGCGCCGTTCCGCCCCAGCAGCCCGTAGATCTTTCCCTCTTCCAGGGTGAGGCTCACATTTTGCAAAGCCTGCACCGGGCCGAAGTTTTTGCTCACCTGGTTGATGACGATGCTCATACAATCTCCTCCTGTTCCTCCTGGGCAAAGCCCTGGTCGATGAGCCGTTGAAGCTCTTCCCGGGAAAGCCCCAGGCGTTTGGCCTCTTCAATCATCGAGGCCACAAAATGGTCGTAAAACCCTTCTCTCCGTTTGGCGCGGAGGGCCTCCACCGCACCCTGTGCCACAAACATACCAACTCCCCTTTTCTTGTAGACCACCCCGGCGTCTACCAGCAGGTTGATGCCCTTGAGGGCTGTGGCGGGGTTGATCTTATACAGCACGGAAAACTCTGTGATGGAGGGGATCTGGCTTTCCTCCGGGAAGGCCCCAGAGAGGATGCTGTCCTCCAGCCCTTCGGCAATCTGTTGGAAAATCGGCTTTTCCGAGTTGAAATCCAGTTCCATGGCTGCCTCCTATCTTGATTGATTAGTTAGTTGAGTAACTAACTACAATGCTATAATACCAGTGTCCTTCCCTGCTGTCAAGGGGTGGGCAGGAAATTTTTCTACTCGTGGCCGGGAACGGCTGGGCGAAACTGGCCCCCTTGGAGGAGTACCTCACCCGGTAAAACAGCGCGAAAAAAAGACCTGCCCCAAGGAGCAGGTCTTTTGCTTGTAGGGATTTCAGGCAAGGAAAGCGCTGACGAGGAAGGCGATGAGCACCACCACGGCTGCCATCAAAACGCTCAGGGAGCCCAGCAGCCGGCCCCTCATGGGAGGGACCTTCCGAAGCAGCTTTGATTCCTCAAAGGCCACTTGGGCCGCAAAGGTCGATTGGGCGGTGGAGTTGGTGGAAGACATATTCATCCCGCTGTTGACGCGGCGGCCGCTGAAAAGCACCAGCAGCCACAGCAGCACCGTGGCAATGAGAAAGCCGAAGGCCAGGTCTTGGAACTGGCCCGCGTTTGCCTGAAAGGCCAGCAGGGCAATAGCACCCACCTCCAGGCCGCCCACCACCAGCCCGGCAGCCAGGATCTTAACAAGTCGTTTCATACAATGTCCCTCCTTTTCTACATAAGCATTCAACAAAAAATCTATCTAATTGTACATTTTAATTATAGCGGATAGGGCAATCCCCTGTCAAGAGAACATTCAAAAAAGGACCGTCTCAACCGGGGGAACTCCAACAAGGCTGGTTTGGCTGCGGGCCCGCGTGCTTTTTTAAGGATTATGCTGGAGGCAAAAAAAGGAAGGCACGATGCAATTCGGTTGTTATTTCTTATTTTTTAAAAGTTATTGGAAAATTATTAGAAGGAAAGTCTAAAAAACTGAGCGGAACATCTTGTGTTTTTCAGTGATGATTGTTATAATGAATAAAAATACCGCTTTCCCTTGCTTGCGGGCGGGAAGGCGGCAGGGAGGTTAGCATCTATGGAAAACCGCACCATGAAGATCCTGTCGCAAAACGGAAGTGTTCCGCTGAAATTGATCTATGGCCATTTTGCCACCAACCATTCCCACATCAACTGCTATTTGGACATGACCACCCTGAAGACCCGCCAAAGCGAGGCGGAATTGGCGGCCCAAGCCCTGGTGCAGCATTATATGGCCACCACCATTGTGGATACCATCCTGTGTTTGGACGGCACCCAGATCATTGGCGCCTACCTGGCCCAGGAGCTGAACCAAGCCGGGTTTGTCAGCATCAACGCCCACCAGACCATCTATGTGGTTACGCCGGAGTATGACGCCACCAGCCAGTTGATTTTCCGGGACAACCTCCAACCTATGATCCGGGACAAGCACGTGCTGATCCTCACCGCGTCGGTGACCACGGGCATCAGCGTGCGCAAAGCCATGGAGTGCGTCCAATATTACGGCGGTACGGTGGTCGGCGCCTGCGGCATTTTCAGTGCCTGTCCAGAAGTGGGAGGCGTGGCAATCCAGTCCATTTTCGGGCCGGAGGACATTTCCGGCTATGCCACTTACCCAGCCCACGATTGCCCCCTGTGCAAACAGAAGGCCAAGCTGGAAGCCCTGGTCAACAGCTACGGTTATTCCAAGCTGTAACAGCAGGAAAACAGGATAACAAAAGGCGCGCGGGGAAGAGTCCCTAGCGCGCCTTTTCTGTTGGGGCGTTGCCCCCTTTTTAAAATTCCTGTTTCAAGCTGCGGGAGAATAACCCATCCAGGGTTTCCCTGGGGCTGGCTCCCTGATAGAGCACCCGGTCCACTGCTTTGCAGATGGGCAGGGACACCCTTTGTTCCTCCCCCAGTTGGACCAGGGCCTTCACTGTGGCGCAGCCCTCGGCCAGCTCGGAGTATTCTTCCCCCCGCACAAAGGCCTCCCCATAGCGGCGGTTGTGGCTGTACTGGGAGAACACTGTGGCTTCGTAGTCCCCCAGATGGCACAGCCCGTAGGCGGAGAGCTCGCTGCCCCCCATGGCCTGGATCAGCCGGGCAATCTCCCGGGTGCCCCGGCTCATCAGTGCCCCCTTCAGGGAGGAAAGCCCCAGGCCGTCCAGCATCCCGGCGGCAATGCCGATGACATTTTTGGACGCCCCGCCGATCTCATTGCCGATCAGGTCCCGGCCATAGTAGAACCGGATCAGCTGGCTGGAAAAGGCGGAGATCAGCTCCTCTTTCAGGGCTTCGTCCTCGCTATCGATGACCATGCAGTTGGGGATGCCTGCGGTGAACTCCTGGACGTGGCCAGGCCCCAGCCACACAGCCACCGGCGTGCCTTCTCCCAGCTCCTCCTTCACAATGGTGGAAAGCCGTTTGCCGGTGCCGGTTTCCAAGCCCTTCATGCACAGCACCAGGCGGAGCTTCCCCGCGGCCCAGGGGGCGATCTCCCTCAGCAGCCCCCGCAGGCTTTGGGAGCCCACTGAGATCACCAGGGTGTCTGTTTGAAGGGCGGTGGGCAGGTCTTGGGTCAGGCGCACAGAGGGGGGGCAGGGCGGTCATCCCGTTGGAGCGGGTGGAGAGCAGCTGTTCCATCCGCTTGGAACCCTTCCTGCCGTAAAGGGTCACCTCCGACCCGGAACGCTCTAAGTACCAGGCAAGGAACGTGCCCCATCTGCCGCAGCCGATCACCGAAAGTTTCATGAGATGCTTCCCCTTTCCAACAGGTTTCTCTGCCCTGTATTGTACCACCAAGGAGGGCATTGGCGCAAGCAGGGGAAAATCGTCTGGTTTTTTTTCAAAGATTCCCTCCATATTTTTCTTTCCATCCTCTTTGCTTTGCCTTATAATAAAGGAAACACACCTGTCAGCTTTGACCCAGAAACGGAGATCGATTTATGAAACACCGTCACAAACTCCAACGCATTGCAACATCCGTACTTTCCCTGGTCCTGTGCGGGGCCATGGCCTTGGGAGGCCCTGCCTTTGCCGCCCAGGGAGAGGAACTTCCCACCCCGGCAGTTTCCAGTGGGGATTCCACCCAGCTGGCGCCTTCCCCCAGCCCCGCCCCTGCGGCCCCTTCCAACACGGAGGACACCAAAGAGCCGGGCACCAGCCCCTCTCCCTCGGCCAGCCCCAATCCTTCAGCCAGCCCCGACCCGTCCGCCTCTCCCGACCCGTCGGCCAGCCCTTCGCCCTCTCCCTCCCCGGAAGTGACCCGCTACACCGTCACCTTCCAGATGGGCAGTTTCGGCACCGTGACCGTGGAGGTGGAAGACGGGGAGTGCCCGGATGAAGTGCCGGAGATCCCCGAGAAGCACGCTGCCAAAGTGCTGGGCTGGTTTGACCAAGAAGGCAACCAGGTGGACCCCTCCCGCTTGACTGTCACAGCGGACGTGACCTATACCGCCCGTTGGGGACGGGAAGTGGAGGATCTGCTGGACACAGAGGACCACAGCGCCTACATCTCTGGTTACGACACAGGGATGTTCCTGCCGGACAAGACCGTGACCCGGGCGGAGGCTGCCACCATGTTTTACAAGCTGCTGCGTTCCCAAAACTGGGAAAAGCAGTCCTTCCCCGATGTGAAGGCCGGCCAGTGGTATGCCCAGGCGGTGGAAACCCTGGCGGGGCTGGGAGTCATCTCCGGTTATGAAAACGGCACCTTTGGCCCGGACAAGAAGATCACCCGGGCGGAGTTTGTCACCATTGCCATGGCGTTCAGCACCCTACAGGAGGGGGAGAACCCCTTCCCCGACGTGGGGGAGAACTTCTGGGCCACCCCGTTCATCGTCAGCGCTGTGTCCCAGGGGTGGATCTCCGGTTTTGAAAACGGCACCTTTGCCCCCAACGACCCGGTGACCCGGGCCCAAGCGGTGAGTATCATCAACAAGATGCTGGGCCGTCAGGCGCCGGAAAACGTCAAGGGCTTGAACGACGTGAAGAATTTCTACGACCTGTTCGCCACCCATTGGGCCTATGGCGCCATTGTGGAGGCTTCCACCACCCACACCTACCACCAGAGCCCCCAAGGGGAACAGACCGTTGAAACTTGGGATTCCTATGAGAAGGACACCACCCAGGTGGAGAGCCACTGGGTCAGTGAGAACGGCGCCTTGTACTATGTGGATGGCGCTGCCCGGAAGGTGGTCCGGGGGGCCGCCACCATCAACGGGGTGAAGTACCTGTTTGGCAGCAGTGGAGCGGCGTTCACCGGCTTTGCCATGGACGGGGAGTGGCGGCGCTATTACCGCAACGGCTTGATGGTGGAGGACATCTCCGGGCTGGGGGTCGTCAGCGGCCCCTATTATATCAAGGTGTATAAACCGGCTAACTACCTGGTTATCTTCGCCAAGGACCCTGCTACCGGCGCCTATAACACCCCGGTGCGGGCCATGCTGGTATCCTGCGGCGTGTCCACTCCTACCGGCACTTATTACACCCCGGCCAGGTACCGTTGGCTGAAGATGGTGGGCGATACCTGGGCCCAGTGGTGTACCCAGATCGAAGGGAACTACCTGTTCCACTCGGTGCCCAACTGGACCAAGAACAACAAGGACCTGGAGGTGGACGAGTATAACAAGCTGGGGCAGACACGGTCCTTGGGCTGTATCCGCCTATGCTGCCGGGACGCCAAATGGATCTATGACAACTGCCAGATCGGCACCCAGGTGTACATCTCCGGCACGGAAACCTCTGGGCCGCTGGGTAAGCCCACCGGGATCCAGCTCCCCTCTTGGCACACCTGGGATCCCACGGACCCCACCGCCTATGCCTATTGTGACCAGCACGGCTGCCATCAAGACCTGCATTAAATGATAAAACGCTGTGGGGGATGGGGACATCCCTTACGGCGTTTTTATGAAGGAGCCCTCTTTTACGGCTTTTCACGTGGGGGAGATCACCGGAGAGTTCCGCGGCTACCCTTCCATGGCCTCGTTCAGAAGGGCTTTCACAGTCCGGGGACTACTGCGGAGGGGATTTGCTTTCGGCCGCGCATGATTTGCCCTAGGTCCATGTGCCGGCCCATCCCCGTTGATCGAACGCCTGAGGAAATTGGAATGACCGGAATAAAGCCTCTTAGGGGAAAAATCCCTTGCCACTTTAATGCTTCTGCACTATAATGTAGGAAAGCTTATGGCATATAGAAAGGATGAGGTACCATGGAAGCACTGAAAATGGACGCTTTTACCAAATATACCTTCCTGTCGGCTCTGCGCTGCGGGCCGGAGGGCGACGTGGCCTTTGTGGTCGCCAAAGCCGATGTGGAAGAAAACGGTTACCAGCGGGACTTGTGGGTGAAACCCCAGGAGGGGGAGGCTTTCCAGCTGACCACCGACGGCAAGACCGGCGGGTTCCTATGGGACGGCCCCCACACCTTGTTGTTCCAGTCGGGGCGTGACCCCCAGGGGAAAAAGGCCCAGGAGGCTGGGGAAGAGTACACCGCTTTTTACCGGCTGGATGTCCGGGGCGGCGAGGCCCAAAAAGCTTTCAGCGTGCCCCTGTCCGCCTCTTTGGTGGACAAGGTAGGGGAGGGCGTGTACCTGCTCTCCGTCAACTGGGACCTGCGGTTCTCCAAGGCATATGCCATGAAGGGCGCCGCCAAGGAGGCCCTGCTCCGGGAGAAAAAGGAGGAGCGGGATTACCAGGTGCTGGATGAGCTGCCCTTTTACTTTAATGGCGCCGGCTATGTGAACAAGCACCGCACAGCCCTGTTCCTGCTGGAGGAGAGCACCGGGAAGCTGACCCGCATTACCCGGGAAACCTTCAGTGTGGGCGGAGCCCACCTCAGCGCCGATGGGAAGAAGATCCTCTACACCGGCCAGGCATTCACCGTGAAACGCAAGGAGAAAAGCGGCGTGTATGTGTATGACCTGGAAACCGGCTCCACCACCGAGCTGTTGAAGCCCCGGGTCTACAGCCTGTACGACGCCGCCTGGTGGGGGGACAAGATCCTGCTGTTGGGCACGGACAGCAAGCGCTACGGCATCAATGAGAACGCCCAATTCTACACCCTGGACGCGGAAACCAGGGAGGTTTCCCTGTTTGCCCCCTATGAGCAGGCGGTGGGGTCTTCCGTGGGCAGCGATTGCCGGTTGGGCGGCGGCCGTGACCTGATTGCCCAGGATGGCAAGTACTATTTTGTGGCCACCATCCGCAATGCCTCCCATGTGTACTGTCTGGAGCAAACCGGGGAGATCCGGCCGGTGTACACCCAGGAGGGCTCGGTGGACTGCATGGATGTCCGGGACGGCAAACTGTACTTTGTGGGGATGCAGGACATGAAGCTGCAAGAGGTGTACGCCTGGGATGAGGCCAAGCAGGAGCGCACCCAGTTGACCTTCCTCAACGAGAAAGCCTTGGGGGGCGTGTATGTGGCTATGCCCCAAAAGTTATCCTATGAAAACGACGGCACCGACCTGGACGGCTGGGTGCTGCTGCCCAAGGATTTTGACCCCAGCAAAACCTACCCCGCAGTGCTGGACATCCACGGCGGCCCCAAGACGGTTTACGGCGAAGTGTTCTACCACGAAATGCAGTTCTGGGCCAACCAGGGCTACTTTGTGTTCTTCTGCAACCCCCGTGGCGGCGACGGCCGGGGCAACGAGTTTGCAGACCTCCGGGGGAAATACGGCACCATTGATTACGACGACATCATGGTGTTCACCGACAAAGTCCTGGAGAAGTATCCCCAGATCGACGCGAAGCGGCTGTGCGTCACCGGCGGCAGCTATGGCGGCTTTATGACCAACTGGATCATCGGCCATACTGACCGGTTCTGCGCCGCGGCCACCCAGCGTTCCATTGCCAACTGGGTGGGCTTTGGGTTCACCAGCGACATCGGCGAAGGTTTTGGCCGGGACCAGATGGGCCTGGGCGCCAAGGACAATGTGTGGAACAGCATGGAGAAGCTGTGGTTCCACTCCCCCTTGAAATACTTGAACCACGCCTCCACCCCCACCTTGGTGATCCACAGCGATGAGGATTACCGCTGCCCCCTGCCGGAAGGTTACCAGATCTACTCCGCCTTGCAGCAGTTGGGCGTGGAAACCCGGATGATCATTTTCCACGGGGAGAACCACGAGCTCTCCCGGTCCGGTAAGCCCCGTCACCGCATCCGCCGGCTGAAGGAGATCACCGACTGGTTTGAAAAGCACGTCTGACCCTGTGCCCCCAACCGGCTGCCCATAGCGGGGTGCAGGTCCCCGGCGGCGTTCCCTTTGCCGGGAGCCGGGCAGTGCCCTGCTGTTTCCGGGAGAACTCCCAGCGCCCCGCCAGGGCAGGGAACGGCATAGAAAAATAGCGCCCCACCAAGGGAAACACTTGGGGGGCGCTTTTCCTGTCCGCGGGGTCAGGCGTTTTTGTACTAACCGCCCCTGCTTCCTCATATCTATCTAACACATTGGAAGCGAGGGGTGCTTATGAGAAGCCGCGTCATTGATGACCGGGCTACTAAGCTCGGGGAATATATTGTGGAAAACAAGGCCACTGTGCGCCGGGCCGCCAAGCAGTTTGGCGTGAGCAAGAGCACCGTGCACAAGGATGTTTCCCAGCGCTTGAAAGAGCTGGACAGCAGCCTGTATCGGGACGTGAAAAACGTGTTGGCGGTCAACAAAGCCCAACGGCATATCCGGGGCGGCATGGCCACCAAAAAGAAATACCAGGCCATGAAGTAGGCGTATTACAGGGTGCCGTCTAAAACTGCCTGGGGGTCTAAGGCAACGCCGTCACGGCGGACTTCCAAGTGGAGGTGGGGCTCTTCGGCGGCTTCATAGGGGACAGCTGTCACCACGCCCAGCTGCTGCCCGGCAGTGACCACATCCCCGGGGTTTACCAGGAAATTTTCCCCAACACCGCAGTAGTAGAACAGGTAGTCCCCGTGTTCCACCAGGATCACGTTGCCCAGCATACTGTCGGTGTAGGTTTCTTTCACCTGGCCGTTGGCGCAGGCGAGTACGGGGGACTCGTTTTCAGCGGCCACATCCAGGCCGGTGTGGATGCGCCAGTCCTTCATAGTTTTGGAGTACACCGGCGCGCCGGCGCTGTAAGCATTGAGGGAGTCCCCACCTTCGATGGGCCAGATCATCTCTTGGCTGATCTCATACAAAGGCGCGGTGGCAGGCACCTGTTCCTGGGGTTCTTCCTGTTCGGGCTGGCTCTCAGGGGCAGGGGAAGGTTCCGGCGTTTGCTGAGTCACCTGGCCGGCGGTTTCCTGGGCAGAGGAGCCCTGGGGGGCCTCAGGGTCGTCGCTGGGCCTGCTGGAGGTTTCACCGCGGTTGGAGGAGTTCCCATGGCCCTCCCCGTCTTCCTCCTCTAACGAGATGCCTGCCTGTGCCTGGGAAGAGGCGGGAGAGCTTCCCTCTTGCTGGGAGAGGGAGCTTTGAGGATCTGTGTAGCTGGTTACCGCGTCGTAGGTGCTCCATGCGGCGATGCCTACCGCCACCAGGCATACCGCCAGCGCCAAATAGAACCCATTGCGCCGGGTTTTCTCCTCTGAAAAGCGTTTTCCGTTCATAAGCACACGTTCCTTTCGGCTCAAATTGCGTTTGTTGCAAAGGTATTTTGAGCCTTTTGAACGTGCTTTATGCACGGCTTGCGATCTCAAAATGGATGGGGAGTGTTTTCGCGAAGAAAAGGAAACGGGAAGGGCCGGCAGCCAAATCGACTGCCGGCCCTTCCCGTTTTAGCTTGAGGGGTATTATTGAGGAGGGTAGAACATTGTATCTCAAGAAAAGGTGCGGTCCATTTCTTTTGAGTACGGTGTTATTATACCCTGTCCGCCTGGGTCAGTTGTTAAGGCGCTGTGAATAAACCTTAAAGATTTTCTTCCCATTTTATGAACTTTTCCAGGGGGCGGGATTCCCCGGCAGAAAGCGAGAAAATTCGCGTTTTTCACAAACAAATGTTTGCGAACGGTACACGCCTGTGCTATAATACAAATATCTCATAGTATCTTGGAGAAAGCGGGGCGTGGCGATGGGGCGTCTTACGAAAAGTCAGCAAAAAGTCTACGAGTTCCTCCGGCAGGAGGCTTCTATGGGGGTGCCTCCCACGGTTCGGGAAATCTGTGCCGCAACAGGGCTGAAGTCTACCTCAACGGTCCACGCCCACTTGAAAACTTTGGAACGCCTGGGTTACATCACCCGGGAAGCGGGGCACAACCGCTCCATCCGTGTGGAGGGGGAAACCCCCGCTGCCCAGGTGCCCATTTTGGGAAAGGTCACTGCGGGGATGCCCATTTTGGCGGTGGAGGATGTGGAAGGGTACCTGCCCTTCCCCAAAAAAGAGGGGAAAGAGCTGTTTGCCCTGCACGTCAGCGGCCTGAGTATGCGGGACGCCGGGATTCTGGATGGGGACTATGTGGTGGCGGAACGCGTCGCCACCGCAGAGGACGGCGAGATCGTTGTGGCCATGATCGACGACGAGGCCACGGTGAAGCGGCTGTTCCGGGAACCGGGTGGCGTGCGGTTACAGCCGGAAAACCCGGACTTTTCGCCCATCTATTCCGACCATGCCTCTGTGCTGGGGAAGGTCATTGCCGTGATGCGCTATTATTGAGCTTTGTAGGATCCGCAAAAAAGAGGGGGCTGGTGCACTGCACCAGCCCCCTCGCCGCGTTTCCCCATACCGGGTTCTTCTCAAAGGGGCCAGCCGGCCCCTAGGCGCCCCTTTGCAGGCCAATGGCAAAGCCGCCCTTGTGGCTGCCAACCCGTTGGGGAGCGTATGGGATGGTTCCGTTTTACCGCCGCAGGGTTTGGTGGAATTTTGTCAGGAGGCTGGCTGCCTGTCCCCGGGTGGCGGTGCTTTCTGGGTCAAGGGCGCCGCTGCCGTGCCCTGTAAAGAGCCCTTCCCCTATGGCCCATCCCATGGCATCCAGAGCCCATCCCTGGATCTTCCCCCTGTCTGGGAAGAGGCTCAAGTCCCCCCGGGCATTCAGATCACGGCCCTTATAGGAACTGTAATTGTACAGCATTTGGGCCAGCTCCTGCCGGGTGACGCCCTGTTCCGGGCAAAACGTCCCATTGTTGTAGCCGGATACCACCCTGTTCTGGGAGGCCCAGGCGATGGCTGAAGCTGCCCAATGGCCGATCACGTCTGGAAAGGAGCTTCCCTGCGCGGGCGTGGGTTGGCCTTCCAGGTTGTATAGGATCTGAGCGGCTTGGGCCCGGGTCAGGGCGGTGTTGGGGGAGAACTGATATTCCGCCATGCCGTCCATCAGGCCCAGCCTCACCGCCTCGCCCACACTGGGGTAAAACCACTGGCCTGCCCCCACATCCGTGAACAGCCGTCCATAGGGGGTGAGGGTGCAGGTGATGGCCACACTGTCTAAGTACCCCTCTCCAGAGGCCACGCATTTTGTGGTGATCCCAGGGGTGAAGGGCTGGGTGTACAAGTTGCTGGAGGAGGTGGGCTGTGAGCCATCTGTGGTGTAATAGATCTGTGTGCCTTGGGTGGGGGAAGTCAGGATGAGCCGCCCGCCTTCAAAGGTGAATTGGGGGGCGGAAGCCTGGGGCATCCCAGCCACAGTTTGGCAAACAGCTTGGGTGCGGGTGCCGAACTGGTCGATCCCCACCACAGTGAACGTGGTGTCTTCGGTGATGGTGAGGGGCCCGGTGTACCGTTGACTGCCCAGGTTGGGCAGGGAGCCGTCTGTGGTGTAGTACAGGGGCAGGCCGTCCGCCGAAGAGAAGGTGACCTGGATCCCGGCAGTGTCCGCGGCCGGGGAGATAGAGGGAGCACGGTAGGCGGGGAGGTTGACCCCTTTGTTGGGGGCGCTGCTGTATACCTTCCCGTTTTCCGGGGTGATGCCCCGGCGGCGGAGGAGTTCTGACACGGTCACAAACTCATACCCCTGGGACTTCAGGGTGTCCATGGCCCGCAGCACCCCTTGGACACTGGTGGAATACAGGTCGTGGAGCAGTACGATGGCGCCGTCGTAGGCATCGGAAAGGATGTTGTTGTACACGGTGTTGGCGTTGTGGTATTTCCAGTCCAGGGTATCCACACTCCAGGTGATGATGGGCGCCGGGACGGTGCTCTTCACCAGGCCGCCGGTGGCCCCGCCAGGGGTGCGGACCATGTCGGTGTAGCTGCCCCCCATGTGTTGGAACAGCAGCTCTTCCACGCGGCCGACCTGGCTGCTGATGGTGGCAGCAGACTGGGTGTCAAAGGGCATGATATGGCTGTAGGTGTGGTTTGCCAGCTGGTGGCCCTCATCCCGCATCCTGTCCAACAGGGATTCCTGGTTGGCAATGCCGCTGCTGCCGTTTACGCCGGTCATGAAGAAGGTGACTGCTGCGCCCCGTTCCTTGAGGCCGTCCAGCAAGGCCGGGGTGTTGTAGGAGGGACCGTCGTCGAAGGTGAACACAAGGAGCTTGGGTTCGGCCGCCGCCCCTTCCATCCCGAAAAAGCCGGTGGAAACTGTGGTAAAAAGCAATGCCAGTGCTAGAACCAGTGCGTAACATTTCCGTTTCATACAAAAAACCCTCCCTTTCCCTGATTTGATTGTAGTTCCCCGCGGCTTCCCTGTCAACTTGGGGAGCGCTGGGAGGAAACATGAGATCGAAAGAAACCAGAAGGCATCAGCTGAACCTTAGTGTGCCCCTCATCTGTAGTCCCATCCGGAGAATATGGGATTTTGAGGAGACCCTTCCCCATAACAGGGAAGCCTTGCTCGGCTCCTTTTTACCGGGCTTTTTTGCAGCCAACTGTAATCATCGTAATATAGTCATCGCCGCTTTGCAGGGACATTTCGTTGAGACCCTCTTCATAAGAATACCCCACCAATTCCAAGTGGTTTTCTTCCGCAAAAGCACAGATGGTTTGGTAAACGTTTTCCAGCTTTTTCCACCCCCCTGTGCAAAAGGCCCGCAAATAGGGTCCCGCGGGGCGAACAGCATCATAAATTTCAATATCCTCCCTGCCATAAGCGAAAAAACAGTCGTAGTGATAGTAGTTCCCATTTAAAACTTGTTCAGCTGAAATTCGGCTCCCGAAATTGTCATAAAGGCCGTAAATGGATTTTAGCCGCAATGAAAAATCGCCTGCCACCGCGAAATCGCTGTCATCGTATGCGCCCGTGATGGGGGCGCTGAGTAAAAGGCGTTGTTCGGGGAGCGTGATGGTTTCGATCTCTCCTTCTTTTGCCGTAAGGCTCAAAGAGAGTTTGTGGGATTTCTGTTCCAAAAAGGCTTTTGTCTTCAGAAGCTCTTGAATGGATTTATCAATCAAAGCTTTTCTTTCCTCGATCAGCCCTGCGAAGGAAGCGCCCGATGGCTTTTTCTGGTAGCGGATGATTTCTTCAATGGACAAGCCGATCTTTCTCAGTATCAGAATCAGTTCCAGCTGCACCGTTTGAAAACAGGTGTAGTAGCGGTAGCCGTTTTCCCCTTTGAATTCGGGGCAAAACAGCCCGATCTCATCGTAATAATGCAGTGTGCGCTTGTTGACGCCGTTGAGTTTCGCGAACTGCCCTGTGGTATACAAATATTTTTTCTTTGTCATGGTAAACCTCTTGACTTTACATCTACTGTATCGTTTATCATACCGGATAGTGAAGAAATTTGCAAGGGCGGCGTATGGAAATGGAACTTTTAAATTTTGGCGGCGCGGTATCGAAGCAGGAACATATGGAATTGCAGCAGGCTGCTCTGGGGAAGCTGATGTTCCGGCTGTCAAATTGGACGGCTGAGAAAGGGGTGTTTTTATGAGCGCTATTTTTTCAAGGGTGAAATGGAAGGGGCGTCAGGCTGTGCTGCTGTCCGTGTTGGTCCTGTTTGCGGCAGTTGCGGAAATGATGCTGCCTTCACTGCTGGCCCAAATGATCAACAGCGGGGTAGCCGGCTCTTCCCGCGGTACGGTGCTGATCCTGGCTGCTGTTATGGCGGGGGTCACCGTGCTGGCCTGTATCGTCAACTTTTTGTCAGTGAAGATTGCTTCCCGCATTTCTACGGACTTCTCAGCGGCGCTTCGCGGGCAGGTTTTTGAAAAGGTGCAAAGCTTCTCAGCCGCTGAACTTGATAAGTTCGGCACGGCCAGCCTGGTCACGCGAAGCACATCGGATATTACCAACGTTCAAAATTTTCTTACCCTGCTTTTGCGGATCGGGATTCTTGCGCCGATGATGGCGGTAGCGGGTTTAATTTTCTCCGCTGCCACTGGCGGGCAGGTCAGTTCTGTCCTTACGGTTGCGATTCCGGTGTTGTTGGTAAGCTGCGGGATAGTCATTTTGTTTGCCTCCCGTTATTCCGTGAAACTCCGGAAAAAGCTGGACCGCCTCAACCAGCTTTTTCTGGAATCACTGGAAGGGGTTCGGGTTATCCGCGCTTTTAACAAGCAGCAGACGGAAAGCCGCCGTTTCGGCGAGGCAAACAGCGACTATGCCGCCACCGCCATGCTGTCCGGCCGGGTCACCAGCCTTTTGCTGCCAGTCATCAACGTGATTTTCGGTGTGACAACGGCGGCGGTTTTAGGGCTGGGCGCCCATTATGTCGAAACCGGCGCTATGGAGGTCGGCTCTCTGGTGGCGAACAGCCAGTATATCAGCATGGTGCTAATGTCGGTGATGATGCTGGCCCTTGTTATCATGATGTTCCCCACGGCATATGCCTGCGCGGGGCGTATTGCGGAGGTGCTGGAGACGGAAACCACGATTCGGGACGGGTCGTTTTCCCTGCCGGAGCGCCCCCTCCGCTCTACGGTGGAATTTCGCCATGTGACCTTTGCCTATCCCGGCGCGCAGGAGCCGATTTTAAAAGACGTCAGCTTTGAAGCCCATCCCGGAGAGATCACCGCTATTGTCGGTGGAACAGGGCGCGGCAAATCCAGCATTTTAAAGCTGATCCCGCGCCTGTACGACCCCTTGTTTGGCGAAGTGCTGATCGACGGCGTGGACGCGAAGGAATATGCCGTGGACGACCTGCGCTCCCTGATCGGCTATGTCCCGCAAAAAAATGTTTTATTTTCCGGAGATATTGCCTCCAACCTCAATTTCGGAAAAGAGGATGGCACGCAGCAGGACTGGCAGGCAGCGGCGGAAACCGCATGCGCCGAGGAATTCATCCTGAAAAAGGAAAAGGGCTATCACGACCCCATCGCCCAGGGCGGGACAAACCTTTCCGGCGGGCAGCGCCAGCGGATGGCGATCGCGCGGGCGATTATGAAACAGCCTGAGATTTATGTGTTTGACGACAGCTTTTCCGCTTTGGATATGAAAACCGACCAAACACTCCGCAAAAACCTGAAAGCGTCCATGGGAGACGCCACCGTGATTATGGTCGCGCAGCGGGTCAGTACCATTTTAGACGCCGACCGCATTTTGGTTGTTGACGATGGAAGGGTTGTTGGCCAGGGGACGCATCAGGAGCTTTTGAAAAGCTGCCCCCTCTACCGCGAAATTGCCGAGATCCAGTTGGGAAAGGAGGGGGTCTGATATGAAAACCCATACTTTCAAACGGCTGCTGGGGTATCTGAAAGGCCACAGGCTGCGGCTTTTTTTCGTCCTGCTGTTTGCCTCTGTCAGCACCATTTTCACCGTGATGGCCCCGTTTGTGATCGGCCAGGTTACAACGGCCTTGTTTAACAGCATCCGGGATGGCGTTTTTTATTGGGAAGCCATTCTCTGTCTGCTGGCGGCGCTGGTTTGCCTCTATTTGATTTCCCAGTTTTTTTCGTTTTTGCAGGGGTTTCACATGGCGAAGGTCACCGCCAATGTGGTGCGCGATATCCGGAGCGATATTGACGGGAAAATGCATCGTTTGAAATTGAATTACTACGACACCCATACTCACGGCGATATACTCAGCGTGATTACCAACGATGTGGATACCATCAATAATACCGTTAGCCAGAACCTGACTTCTATTGTTACGCAAGTAATTACGGCGATCGGGATCCTGTTGATGATGCTGGCGATCAGCCCGAAGCTGACGGTCATCCCCATTATCATGGTGCCGCTGTCACTGCTCAGCGCAGCGGGCGTGATGAAGTCCAGCGGCAGGCATTATGAAAAGCAGCAGGAACTTTTGGGTCAGCTCAACGGATACATTGAGGAAATGTACAACGGCCAGCAGGTCGTTCAGTCCTTTAGCTACCAGGCCAGGGCAAAGCAGCGCTTTTCGGATCTGAACGAAGAATTAAGACATAGTTCCTATAAGGCGGAGACAACCGCGGGGGCCGTCAGCCCGATTACCACCCTGGTCAATGATATGGGGTATGTGGTTTGCGCTGTCATTGGCTGTTTGAGCGCCATTGGCGGCCTTATCACAGTGGGAAACGTGCAGGCTATGCTGGAGTACACCCGCCGGTTTGCCGAACCGTTTTCCTCACTGGCTGGTATGGCGGGCAGCTTCGGCGCGGCCAAGGCCGCCGGGGACCGCATTTTTGCCCTGCTGGACGCGGAGGAAGAATTGCCGGACGCTGAGCATGGCGTGATTCCCAAGGAGCGGTCCGGCAGCGTTACATTCCAAAATGTCCGGTTTGGGTATACGCCCGACCGGATGTTGATGAACGGTGTAAACCTGACCGTAAAGCCAGGCCAGAAGGTGGCCATCGTTGGGCCTACCGGCGCTGGCAAAACCACCTTGATCAATCTGCTTATGCGTTTTTATGAGATAAACGGCGGCTCCATTACGGTGGACGGTGTCAATATACAGGATATGCCCAGAAAAGAGCTGCGGGACCGTTTCGGTATGGTGCTGCAAGACACCTGGCTTTTCGAGGGGACGATTGCCGACAACCTGGGATATGCGGAGGAACAGATGGACAGGGGCAAAATAATTGCCGCGGCCCAGTCGGCCTGCGCCCATGATTTTATCAAGACGCTGCCAGGGGGGTATGATATGGAGCTTACCAAAGGGGCGGAAAACATCTCCCAGGGAGAGCGCCAGCTTCTCACCATTGCCCGGGCGATCGCTTCCGACCCGGAAATCATGATCCTGGACGAGGCCACGAGCAACGTGGACACCCACACGGCGGTTTTGATCCAGCGCGCCATGGCGAGGCTTATGAAAGGGCGCACCAGTTTTGTCATTGCCCACAGGCTGTCCACCATCCGTGACGCCGATATGATTTTGTATATGGAAGACGGCGATATCAAAGAAGTTGGAACCCACCAGGAGCTGATGGAAAAAGGCGAAAAATACGCGGCTCTTTACAACAGCCAGTTTGCGTAAGGGGGATTCCATCATAATGCGCCAGCTGGATTCAAAGAGAAACTGCTGGGTAGGAATACTATTCCCGTAGGCGGCCAGTCCGCCTACGGGAATTCGTTATTTACTATTTGTGGAGGGATTGTAAGGAGATTGTAAGAAGTGGCCGGTATACTAAAATCATCAAAAAAACCGGGAGGTTTCCGTTATGGCAATCCTTGAAACAAAAGATTTACGCAAGATATATGGCAGCGGGGAAAGCGAAGTCCATGCTTTGGACGGGGTATCTATCTCCGTAGAAGAAGGCGAGTTTGTCGCTATTATTGGTACGTCGGGCAGCGGTAAATCCACCCTCTTAAATATGATCGGCGGGTTAGACCGCCCCACTTCCGGCAGCGTCACGATTCGGGGCAAAGAGCTTTTGAAAATGAAAGACGAGGAACTGACGATTTTTAGGCGTCGAAACATCGGCTTTGTCTTTCAGAACTACAATCTGCTCCCCGTCCTCAATGTGTATGAGAACATCGTGTACCCCATTGAGATCGACGGCGGCAAGACTGATACAGGCTTTGTAAAAGAGATTATCCACACCCTCGGCTTGGAGCGAAAACTCAAAAATATGCCGAACAATCTCTCCGGCGGTCAGCAGCAGCGGGTGGCGATTGCCCGCGCCCTTGCAACAAAGCCCGCCATTATCCTTGCTGACGAACCGACCGGCAATCTGGACTCCAAAACCAGTATGGATGTTATCTTGCTGATGCAGGCTATCAGCCGCCAGTTCCACCAGACCACCATTATGATCACCCACAATGAGGAAATCGCGCAAATGGCGGACCGCACCATCCGCATTGAGGATGGCAAGGTTGTTTCGGGAGGTGTGAAGTATGCACGCTAACCGGAATAAAAGTGCGGTCAAGCGGGTGGAAAAAGGCATGATGAAAGCAAACCGCACCCGTAACCTGTTTGCGGTGTTTGCAATCGTCCTCACCACCTTTATGATCACCACGGTGTTCAGTTTGGGCATTAACTATATGGAAAATATGAAGTTAATGCAGGTACGAACAGCCGGTACGACCGCGAATGTATCCCTTGCGATGCCGACGGCAGAGCAGGAACAGCAGATCCGGAACTTGGATTATGTCAAAACCGTCGGTACGCAGTATATGGTCGGCTCGGTTGCCGAGGAGAACGACGAGGGGCGTGAGCTTTCCATTGCGCTCCAGTATTACGACACCACCGAATGGGAAAAACACTATCAGGAAGCCATTAAGGATTTAGAGGGCAAATACCCCGCAAGCGAAAATGAAATCATGCTGTCGGAAGACGCCCTTTCACAGCTTGGCATTACAGACCCGAAACTGAATATGGAAGTCCCTCTGTCCTACTATGATAAAAACGGTCAGCAGGAAAAAACTTTCACATTAAGCGGCTGGTTTCATTCCTATACAGGCACGGGAATGGGGTTTGTTTCAGAAAGCTATTGTAAAAACGCAGGCTATACAATGGCACAGGACGGTGTTCTCTCTTTGTCGCTGAATAAAATGCCCGATGATTTTCACCGCATTCAAAACGATGTGGAGTTTAACGAAAACCAGTCTTTCAGCGGTTCGGTTTCGATGAAATCATCAAGCGGCTCAGTGATCGCAATGGCAGTCTTTTTGGTATTCTTTATCATCGGCAGCGGGTATCTCCTTATTTACAATGTCCTGTATATCTCTATTTCAAAGGACACCCGTTTTTACGGCTTGATGAAAACGTTGGGTACAACACAGGCGCAGATCAAATCGCTGGTGAAAAGTCAGGCGGTTCAGTTTGCCTGTATCGGTATCCCCATTGGCCTTTTGTTAGCTACCGCCGTTTCCTTTGGAATTGTCCCCCTTGTTTTGAATGAGGGCTTTGAACAGGGCAAGTCGATCATGGATGCCGAGGTGTTCTTCCACCCGTCCATCTATATCCTGTCCATCCTCTTTTCGGCGGTAACCGTTTGGATTGCCTGCAACGCACCGGCAAAAGCGGCGGCGAAAATTTCCCCTGTGGAAGCGCTGAAATTCCAGAACTTCGCGCCGAAGAAAACCAAAAGCAGAAATTCCACCAACGGCGGCAAGCTGCACGTGATGGCGTTCCACAATGTATTCCGTGACAAAAAGCGTGCGATCCTTGTGTTTATGTCCCTCTTTATGGGTATCACCATGATTTTAGGCGTAAACGGGGTCATAAGAAGTATGAACGCCGAAAACTTTATTAAAGAATATATGGACTATCACTTTGAGTACAACGATATCCAGTTTGAGCAGGCTGAACAGCCCAACAAGGAAGTGCCGCAGTTTGACGAACACTTTGTGGAACAGATCCAGCAAGTCAATGGTATTGAAAATGTGGATGTTCAAAAGACCGTTTGGGCGGGCATTGACTTTGATGAAACCGCTTTGGAAGGCTTTATGAAAATCCAATATGAGGACAGCAAATATAAATCCAAAGGGCAATCCTATGAACAGACGATAGAGGCGCTGAAAGGGTACGCTGAATCCGGTGAGTACGGCTGCTATATTACAACCCTTGACGATGACAAGGCGCTGGAAGAATACAATGCCAAGCATCCTGATACGCCCATTGACATGGAAGCATTCAAGCGCGGCGAAACAGCGATTGCGGGAAAAGATACCGAATATAACGCGCCCAATACCGCTTTAGTGGGTGAAACGCTGACGCTGACCGCCGACAGCACTGACGGCAAGGCAACCGATTTCAAAATCGACGGAGCTTTTTACTATGACGACTACTCGAATAATCTTTCCGATGGCATTGATAGGCGTAAGGACATCAATATGGTGCCCAATATCATTTTTGTCAGCGAAGCGGGTATGGAACGCCTGACGAAAGAACCGATCATTTCCGCAATCGGTGTGAATATTAAAGATTTGAATGACTTGGAACAGATTGACAGCGAATTGCAGGCCATCAACAGCACCTTGACCACATCGGAGTGGCAGCTGAGGTCTGCCGTGAATCAGAAAGAACAATTTAATCAGATGTTCTATTCTGTCAATCTGTTAGGGAATGGTGCTGCGATTCTGCTCATTGTCATCGGCTTGATTAACTTTGTCAATGTAATGCTGACAGGTGTGGTGGCAAGGAAAAATGAATTCGCCATTATGGAAAGCATCGGCACAACGAAAAAGCAGATTATAAAGATACTGACCTTGGAAGGCGGTATTTACGCTCTGATTTCTACGTTGCTGATTATGACTTTTGGCAATGCGTTTCTGCTGCTGGTGGCGGACGCCGTGCCCCATATAGCAAACTATGCGGTGTTTGAGTACCCTGCTCTACTTGTCATTGGTTTGATCGCGGCAATCTTTGTAATTTGTTTAAGCGTTCCCGCTATTGTTTACAAGGCGACTTCAGATGAAACAGTCATTGAGCGGCTGCACAATTTCGATAATTAAGTGAGTTTGCGGGACGGACGCAGCGCTGCTGCGTCTGTTCCCGCAACTCTGTATATTGAGGAAGGGGTGTGTTTTGCGGCTATGGCAAATATTTTTCTCCTCGAAGACGACAAAATTCTGAGCAAGGGTATTTCGATCGCCTTAAAAAAGGACGAGCATACGGTTACAGCAGCCTATGGCTATCTGGAAGCCTTGCAGCAATACCAAAAACAAAAATATGATTTGTTCCTGCTGGATATTAACCTGCCTGATGGCAATGGTTTGGAATTTTGTAAAAAAATTCGGGAAACATTGGAAACACCTGTTTTGTTTCTAACCGCTAATGATACGGAAGAAGATATGTTGGAAGGGTTTGGCGTGGGTTGTGATGATTATATATCAAAGCCTTTTTCTATCGAAGTTTTGCGGAAAAAAGTATTGGCAGTTCTAAAACGAACGGGCGTAGGAAAATTTCGTATGAAATACAGAGACTTAGAGCTGGATAAAGAAAAGCGCCTTGTTTTGATGAAGGGACAGGAAATACATTTGACCTCAACAGAATACAAACTACTCCTTTATCTAATGGAAAACAGGGGCAGGGTTGTTACAAAGGCAATGCTTTTGGAACAGCTTTGGGATATAGACGGGAACTTCGTTGACGATAATACGGTGCGTGTGAATATTAAACGGCTGCGGCAGAAACTGAATGATGAAAAGCAGGAATATATTATGACGGTTTTTGGCATGGGCTACTCTTTTGGGGAATGACGATGAAGCATTTTGGAATTTACAGAAAACTGATTTTAATTATAGGTACAGCTGCGGCGGCGGTATCGATCGGTGTGTTCTTTTTTATGGAGGACATCCTTTTCCGTATGCTTTTTATCGTTTCTGCCTTTGTGCTTTTATGCGGCCTGCTGTTCCTGCTGGACTTTCTGCACAACCGCTATAACGACAATCTTTTGGAGGAGATCACACTGCTTATTGAGGCTTTGGTGGAGCAGCAGGAACGGACGGTCTTTTCAGAAGCTGAGGATACCCTGACCGCGCGGTTACAGCACCAGCTTCTAAAGCTCCGCAACATTTTGACAGCTCAAAATAAGATGTTAGCGCAGGAAAAAGAGCATATCAAGACTTTGATTTCCGATATAGCCCACCAAATCAAAACGCCGGTAGCGGCGGCGAACACCTTTGCCCAGCTGCTTGGTGATACAGGGCTATCTGACGAAGAACGAAACGAATATACTTCCACCCTGCAAACATCCCTTGAAAAGCTGACCTTTTTGACAAACAGCCTGATTAAAATGTCCCGTCTGGAAAGCGGCATTATCCGTCTGAAACCCGAACGAAACAGCCTGAACGATATTGTTTTGCAGGCGGTAAAAACGGTTTATGCCAAGGCAAGGGGGAAAAACATCACCATGTCCTTTGACTGCGAACAGACCTTTGAAGCACTGCTCGATTTTAACTGGACGGCGGAGGCCATTGCCAATGTGCTTGACAATGCCGTGAAATACACCCCAAACGGCGGCGTTGTGGGTTTAAAAATCATCGAATACCCCTCCTATCTGCGGCTGGATATATCCGACAACGGAATTGGGATTCCCGAAGAAGAGCAGGCAAAGATTTTCAGCAGGTTTTACCGCGGGAAGCAGTCGGCAGGGGTTGACGGCGTAGGGATCGGCTTGTATCTTACCCGCGATATCGTGAATAAGCAGAACGGGTACATCAAGGTGGCGTCCGATGAAAACGGCAGCACCTTTTCCTTGTTCTTAAAGAAAGATTAGAGGTGGGAAAAAGAAAAATTTTGCCTGCCGGCGGCGCTTCCATTCAGCAGCTATGACTGGGGCGTCTCCGGGGGGGAACAGATTTCTATCCTCTGCCGGATCCTTTGGCGATACCCGCAGGCAGGTTTAGGGAACCCTATGGGTGGCCCTGCCCGCAGCGAGAAAGATGGTTGACGAATTTGGTGAAACATTATAAAATGATGTGGAGAATGCGGGTGAAGCTATGAAAGGTTATCAAGATAAATATACGATCGACGTGTGGAGGGAAAGCCGCGACCTGGGGGATTCTCCTCGGGTAACCATCCTCTATGTGGTTTTGGGAAGCTGCTCCTTGCGCATCCAGGACCAGGGGATCCCTTTGAATAAAGGGGACGCCTTTGTGGTGAATTACCATCAGCCTGCCAAGGCTGTAATTTCGGAAGGCAGCTTGGTGGCCGCCCTTTCTTTGGAGTATTTCACCTTGTGCCAAACAGCAGGGGTGTCCCAAGCCTGGTTTTCCATGAGCCTCCAGGACCCTCAAGGCCATTGGTACCGCCAGCTCCGGCAACGGGTGGAAAGTTTGATTTTGGCCAGCACCACCCAGGCCCAGACTTTCCAGGAATTGGGCGCTTTGGGTGAATACTACTTTTTGGTGCAGCTGCTGTTCCGCCATTTTTCCCAAACCGAGCCGGAAAAGCTGGACAAAGACAAGGACAAGGCGGCCCGGCTGCTTGCCCTTTTGCGGGGCGGGGATCTGTCGCTGCAAGAAATGGCTGCGAAAATGTACCTCTCTCCCGCTGCTGTATCCAGATTGTTCCACAAGGTCACCGGGGAAAACTTTTCCCAATATAAGCAGCGCGTCCGGTTAGAGCGGGTGAAGGGCCAGCTGGTGGATGGGCAAAAGCCAGTGACGGTCATTGCCATGGAAGCCGGATTTACCTCTTCTACCGTGTTCAACCGGGCTTTCAAAGAGGCCTTTGGGGTGACGCCCTCCCAATACCGCAAGGAGATGCGGCAGCAGCGGGAAGGCCAGCCGGCAGTGGATATGCAGCAGGTCCTTGCTATTTTGGAGCAGGAGAAGCAACAGGATGACAAGTCCCACCCGGTGGAGCGGGTGGAGGCGTCCACAGAAGATGCGGTCCCTTGGAAAAAATGGCCTAACCGGGTGCTCAACGTGGGGCCTGCCCATTTGCTCCAAAGCGCCAATATGCAGAACCAAGTGGATCTGTTGGCGGAACGCCTGGATATCGAATACATCCGGATCTGGAGCTTGTTCTCCCAGCAAATGATGTTTGAACCCTCGAAAGAGTTCAACTTCTCTTTTTTGGACGCCGTGTTGGATTTCTGTGTGGACCGGCGGCTGAAACTCCATTTGGACCTGGCCCAGCGCCGGGATTTTTCCTTGGCCAGTGAGAGCAGCGAAATCTACAGCCGGGACACACCGGAACAGCAGAACTGGTTCCAGTTGGTGGACGCCTTTCTCCACCATATCCGCCTGCGGTATACGGAACGGGTGGTTTCCCAATGGGTGTTCGAATTCTCTTTTTACCTCAACGAGCCGTACGATGCCGAAAACGGGCTGTCTGACTTGGAAGTTTGGGAACGGGGGTATGCATTGATCAAATCTGTGTTTCCCAAAGCCCGTGTAGCGGGTCCTGGGTTGATTGCCTCCTCCCGGCCGGAGGAAGCGGAATCCACCATCCTTCAATTCTTGGGATGCGGCTGCCCTCCGGATATTTTCACTTCTGTTTGCTATCCCTATGACTATGAGGGTTCCTTGGAGGGGGAACGGATTTACCAAAAGAAAATGACCAAAGTGGACAACCGGGATTTCCTGTGGGAGCAGACTGGTTTTATCAAGCGGGTGCTTGCAGAACATGGGTTTGCCGGTGAGTATTGGGTGACAGACTGGGGCTTTAGCCTGGCCAACCGGAATTACGTCCAGGACAGCTGCTTCCGCGGCACCTCTATTTTGGAGGATGTGTTGAAATGCCAAGAGAGAGTGGACGCGCTGGGGGTGTTTTGCGCGTCGGATATTTTAAGCGCTTATGGCGACGCCAGCAATGTGCTTTCGGGGAGCGCGGGGCTTCTTTCCCAAACAGGGATCCGAAAGCCTGCCTACTACGCTTACCGGTTCCTCCATTCGTTGGGCCGGTATAAGCTGTGCCAAACGGAACACTGTGTGGTTACCCAGGAAGGCCGGGAGGAGATCCGTGTCCTTTGTTTCAATGGGAAAGCCCTTGGCCCCAAATACTATCTGTTGGAGGAGAACGCCCATCAACCGGACGATTTGGACGCCTTGTTTGTGGATTTGGAGCCTTTAGAGTTAGAGCTGACGATCCAAGGGCTGGAGGGGCGCCGAGGGCCTTATTATGTCCGCCAGCGGATCCTCAACGAAAAGCAGGGGAGCCCCCTAAGAAAGTGGATCAGCCTGGGGTGTGTTTCCAGTTTGAGCCGGGACGATATCGAGTTTTTAGAGCGCACTTCCGTCCCTGATGTTACGTTGGACCGAATTCCGGGAAAGGATGGCAAGCTGCGGCTGCGGGTACTGCTGGAACCCAATGAACTGCGGATCATCGTTATCAATTAGAACCAAAAATCTTTCAGAACATCCCGCATTTCCTTGCAGGATGTTCTGCTTTTTGCAAATAAAATCTATATAAAATTTGCTTCAAAACGATTGCAAACTGGCAAAATGAAAAAAACGACTAATAAATGTAAAGAAAAGTGGAAGTTTCCTCTGAAGAGAAAGCGTACAATACAATTCAAATAAAGCCTTAAAAACAAGGCGCTTTGACGAATTGATCGTATTGATACTACTTTCCAGGAGGGACAAATACATGAAAAAATTAAAAGTCGGCATCATCGGATGCGGCGGCATTGCCAATTCCAAACACCTGCCCGCCCTTACATCCCAGAAGGACAAATGCGAGATCGTGGCGTTCTGCGACATCATCCGGGAGCGGGCCGAAAAGGCCGCCGCCCAGTACGGCGTGGAAGGCGCCCAGGTGTGTGAGGACTACCACGATCTGCTGGCCAATCCTGAAATCGACGTGGTCCATGTGCTGACCCCCAACGTGGCCCACTGCCCCATCACGGTGGCGGCCTTTGAGGCGGGCAAGCACGTGATGTGTGAAAAGCCCATGGCGGCCACCACTGCCGACGCCCAGCTGATGATGGACGCCTGGAAGAAGTCCGGGAAAAAGTTCACCATCGGCTACCAGAACCGCTTCCGCAAGGATACCCAGACCCTCTTTAAAGCCTGCCGCAGCGGCGACCTGGGGGACATCTACTTTGCCAAGGCCCACGCCATTCGCCGGAGGGCTGTTCCCACCTGGGGCGTGTTCCCGGATAAGTCCAAGCAGGGCGGCGGCCCCCTGATCGACATTGGCACCCATGCCCTGGACATCACTTTGTGGATGATGGACAACTATGAGGTGGAGAGCGTGACTGGTTCCGTGTTCGAGAAGCTGGGCCACATGAAGGAGGCCACAGTGGGCAATATGTTCGGGCCTTGGGATCCTGAGAAGTACGAGGTGGAAGATTCCGCCTTCGGCTTTATCAAGATGAAAAACGGCGCCACCATTTTCCTGGAGAGCGCTTGGGCCATCAATTTGCGTGAGTCCCGGGAAGCCAGCTGCACCCTGTGCGGCACCAAGGCCGGCGCTGAGATCATCGGCGGCATGAGCAAGGCCGAGGGCGAGTACGACCTGGTTTTCAACAAGACCGATTACGGCCAGCTCACCGAGGAGACCCTGTCCCCCGGCGGCACCATCGCCTTCTTTGAGGGCAGTTCCGACAAGCCGGAAGAGGTGGAGTGCAAGCAGTGGCTGGAAGCTATCCTCAACGACGGCGAGCCCCTGGTCAAACCGGAACAGGCTTTCACCGTCACCAAGATCCTGGACAACATTTATAAGTCTGCTGCCCAGGGCAAAGAGATCAAGTTCGCCTAAAGGGAAGGAGGGACAGCAGGTGTATCGCAACGAGAAAAAGGGTCCTAAGCGCGGCGTGGCGCTGTACAGTTACTCTGCCGAGTTTGGGTTTGAGAAGGACCTGGAGGAGTGCTTTGAGGATGTCCACGATATGGGCGCCCACGGCATTGAGATCCTGGCCAATATCCACATTGAGAATTACCCCTATCCCACCCAGGAGTGGGTGGACAAATGGTTTGCCCTGTTGGATAAATACGAACTGGAGCCGGTGGAATACGGCCATTGGGTAGATTCCCACGTTCTCCAGGACCGGGACCTGACCACAGAAGAGTCTGTGGAGTTCCTGAAGCGGGACCTGCGGCTGGCTCACCGGCTGGGATTTAAGATCCTGCGGACCAAGATGCCGGTGATCACCGACGACCTATCCCCGGTGGAAAACTGGCGGGAGATCATAAAAGGCGCGCTGCCCTTGGCGGAAGAGCTGGGGCTGGTGATGTGCCCGGAGATCCACATCCCCTCCAACCTGAAGGGCAAGATGGTCCAGGACTATGTGGAGTTTATCAAAGAGACCGGCACCAAAAACTTCGCCCTGAATATCGACTTCAGTGTGTTCCGCACCAAGTTTGGGGAAGGGGAGTGGAAAGACCCGAAGTTCACCCCCAATATGCCGGAAGACCTGATCCCGCTGCTGCCGTACATTGCCTGCTGCCATGCCAAGTATTTCCATGTGGATGAGAACTTCCAGGAAACCACCGTTCCCTATGAGGAGATCCTGCACATCCTCATGGAGCACAACTGGGATGGCTACCTGCTCAGTGAGTACGAAGGGGCGGATAAGTATGAATCTGGCTACGAAGTGGGGCAGATGCTCCGCCGCCACCACATCCTGATGAAGAACATTCTGGGAGATTGAGGAGGGAAGGCAAATGGAAAAACAAGTGATCCAATCGGTGGGGTTCCGGAACCTCTATGAAAATGGGAAAGCCGTGGGGTTCCAACTGAAGATCCGGCTGCCCTATTATCGCGGCGTATTCTTAAGCCAGATCAAGGCGGGAAGCATGGTGGTGGATGGGGAAACCTTCACCAAGGAACAAATCCTCTGGCGCGTGGGCGGGGAAGAGTATACCGTCCAGGAGATGCGGGAGGACTGGCACACCCATTGGCACCCTTTGGAGCCCGCGACGCTGATCGTGAAAAAAGAAGGCGGCCTGGCCCAGGGGTATCACGATATCCAGGTTGGGTTCTGTGTGACCCACTCTTATATGCCCCCGGAAATGGAGGCCATGGCCGACCCTGACAAGCCAGAGTTTGTGTATATGCCTGAGTTCGGTCACAACCTCCATCAGCGCCGCCTCTTGATGGTATAAGGAAAGAGGGGATCTGAAAATGGGAAAAAGAATGAAAGCCGAAAAGATCGGCGCCCAGAAATCAGGGCCGGCCACCGGCGGCTACATCGTCAACGGGGGCCTGAAGGCAGTGCCCCACAACCTGACGCTGGACATCCGCCGGAACAAGCTGATCTACATATTGCTGATCGTGATCCTGGGATTTTTCACAGTGTTCAATTACGCCCCCATGGTGGGCCTGCTGATGGCCTTCCAGGATTACGCCCCGGCCCGGGGGATCTTCGGCAGCGATTGGGTGGGCATGAAAAACTTTATCTCCTTCTTTTCTGGCCCCTACGCCGGGCGCCTCATCCGCAACACCATCGCAATCGGCGTGCTGGATCTGGTTGTGAACTTCCCGGCGCCCATCATCTTCGCTTTGATCCTCAATGAGATCCACCAAAAGTTCTTCAAGAAAACCATCCAGACCATCAGTTATATGCCCTATTTTATCTCCGCTGTGGTGGCCTGCGGCTTGGTTATGGACTTCTGTGAGGCCGGCGGCCCCGTTTCCGTGTTGGTTTCCAACATCACCGGCGGGGAAAGCGTGAACCTCATCAACCAAAAGCAGAACTTCTGGCTCATTTATGTTTTGCAGAATATGTGGCAGGGCTTGGGGTACGGCTCTATTATCTACCTGTCCGCCCTGAGCTCTGTGGACCAGGAATTGTACGAGGCCGCCACGGTGGACGGCGCCGGCAAGTGGAAGCAGCTGCTCCATGTGACCATCCCCGGCATCTCCACCATGATTATCATGATGCTGATCATGCGTATGGGCGCGGTGTTCAGCGTGGGCGCCGACAAGATCCTGCTGCTGTACAGCCCCGCCAATTACGAGTTTTCCGATGTGATCAACACTTACGTGTACCGCATGGGCATGACCCAGGCCGACTATGGGCTGTCCACCGCAGTGGGCCTGTTCAACTCCGTTATAGGCACCATCATGCTGATCACCACCAACCAGATCACCAAAAAGCTGTCCGGCACAGCTATGTTCTAAGGGGAGGGAGCCAACGTGAAAAGATCTAAGTTAAAACGGGTGTCGCCCTCCCGGGCGGTGTTCCTGGTAGTTGCGGTGCTCTTCCTGCTGGCCGTTGCCCTGGTGTGTTTCTTGCCCATCTGGCACGTGATCATGGCCTCCATCAGCAACCCCACCCAGGTGAACGTGTCCAAGGGGCTGATCCTTTTCCCGCTGGGGAATATGGACACCACCGCTTACAAAATGCTGCTGTCCTACCAGAGCCTGTGGTCCGGCTACCGGAACACCATTTTCTACATCATCCTGTCCTGCGCTATCACCGGGACTCTGACCATCGTTGCCGGGTTTGTGTTCTCCCGGAACAGGTTCTTCTACCGGAATACTTTCATGCTGATCATCTCCTTCACCATGCTGTTTAACGGTGGCATGATCCCCACCTACATGGTGATCCGGAATATCGGCATGGTGGACACCATTTGGGCCTTGGTGGTGCCCGGCTCTCTGAGCGTGTTCAACATCATCCTGATGCGCACCTCCATGCAGGAGATCTCCGACTCCTTGGAGGAGGCGGCCCGGCTGGACGGGGCCAACGATTTCATCATTATGTTCAAAATCGTGCTGCCCTTGTGCAAGGCCACCTTCGCGGTGATTATGCTGTTCACCATCGTGATGAAATGGAACGACTATATGTCCGCCCTGCTGTACCTGCCCACCAAGACGGAGTTGTACCCCCTGCAGATGGAACTGCGGAAGATCCTGTTCCAGTCCACCAAGGAGATCACCTCCGCGTCGGACGTGTCCAGCTCGACGGTGTACGCCAGGAATGTGGAATATGGGGCCATTGTGATCTCCACCCTGCCCATCCTGTGCGTGTACCCCTTTGTACAGAAGTATTTTGTTACCGGCATGACCATCGGCGCCGTGAAGGCGTGATGGTCTCAAGCATAGAGGTAAATTTCAAAACCGAAAGGAGCAACATCATGAAACTGAAGAAAGTATTGGCTTTGATCCTCAGCGCCAGCTTGTTGGCGGCAGCTTTCGCAGGCTGCGGCGGCGATGGCGAAAGCCAGACCAGCAGCGCGGCAAGCGCGTCCTCCGGGACAGGAACCAGCGAAACCGGCGACGGGGGCGGCATCCCCGAGGAGCCCGAAGAGCTCACCCTGCCCATTTCCGAAGACGGCGCGGAACTGGATGTCTGGATCAACTACAGCGGCACCATCGTTGGCGATGTCAACGAGATCGCCGGCGTGCAAAAGATGGAAGAGATGACCGGCGTCCACATCAACTGGACCCCGGTTGCCCAGAACGAGCTTCAGGAAAAGTTTGGCATCCTGCTCTCTTCCGGTACCTATCCGGATATTGTATATCCCGGTTCCCTGTCCTATCCGGATGGCGTGGACGCCGGCATCGCCGATGGTGTCATCTATCCCGACCACGACACCTTGATCCGCACCTATATGCCCAACTACATGGCTTACCTGGAGTCCAGCGACGAGGCCCGGAAAGAGGCCACTTCCGACAACGGCAAGATGCAGGTGATCAAGTGCATTGTGGGCCAGGATTTCACCGCAGAGTCTGAGGGCACTTATCAGGGCTTGGCTTACCGCAAGGACATTTTTGACGGCCTGGGCATTGAAGAGCCCACCACTGTGGAAGAGTGGCACAACGCCCTGGTGGCTGCCAAAGAGTCCGGCATCGAGCATCCCTTTATGATCGGCACCAACGGCGGCTCTCCCATGTCCCTGGCTTGGGGCGTGGCAGCAGGGATGCCCGCCAACGGCACCTACGTCCAGATGGATGGCGACACCGTGGTTGGCATTGCCCTGCAAGATGGCTTTGGTGAATACCTGGAAACCATGAAGCAGTGGTATTCTGAGGGTTTGATCGACCCCAACTTCACCACCTTTGATTACTACCTGGACACCCCTGCTTCTGTGGAAGCAAACCAGCACGTGCTGTATAGCGACCTGCTTTCCGCTTTCTCCGGCAACAGCTACTACAATATGAAGATGGTCACCAACGAGTCCGCTTACCTGCAGCCTGTGGCGGCTCCCGCGGCGGAAGACGGCACCACTTACCAGTATGGCTCCCGTGTGGTGGCTGGTGACATGATGTTCATTACCACTTCCTGCGAAGACCCTGTCCTGGCGGCCAAATGGCTGGACTTCCTGTACTCTAAGGATGGCGAACTGCTGCTGTGGTACGGCATTGAGGGTGAATCTTACGAGCTGGATGAAGAGGGTATGCCCCAGTATACCGATGTGGTGTTTGACAACCCCGACAACCTGCCTCCCGCTGACTACCTGCAGAAGTACTCCCTGAACATGGGCAACGCCTGGATGGGCAAGAACAACTGGTCCTGCAACGCCAAGATCACCAGCGTCACCTCCGGCGGGCAGAACCTGCAGATGGATGCCGTGGAAGTGTGGAGCGCTTCTGAAGTGAACCTGTCTGTCCCCAGCCGTGGCTGGACTTTGACCGAGGAAGAGGGCGATGTGGTCAACACCACCGGTACCGCTGTAACCACTATGATCGACGAGTACATCATCAACTACATCACCGGCGCGGACACCACCTCTTTTGAGGACTTTAAGAACAACCTGGTTTCCTTTGGCTACGAAGACGTGATCGCTGCCTACCAGGCTGCTTACGACCGCTACCTGGCCCGGTAACATTGGATAGAAAGTAAAAATTTCACAGCACGGAAATTGGAGGTGGGAGGAAGCAGGCTAGAGCCTGCCCTCCCGCCCCTTTTTTCTGCTTTTTGAATGGCAATCAGGAGGAGTTATGAAAAAACTGTACGATGTGACCATCACTTTTGACCCGGCTTCCTATGACGGCCCTGTAGAGTCTGTGGCAGTGCGGGGGGAGTTCCTCTTCTACGAGAGCGGCCTCACCGGACACACAGACAAGACCGGCATGGTGGACTGCGACAAGAAGTACACCCCTCACCAGTATGCGGAGGGCCTGGACAGCATTGGCGGCCTGTACTGCGAGGAGATGCAAAAGGACGCCCAAGGCTTGTACCAGGTGAGTTTCCGCCTGCCCGCCGGGGTGTACCCCTACCACTTCCTCATCAATCCCCGGTTTGGGGAACCCAGCACGGACCCCCGTTTTTCTTGGAGCAACATGACCATGGCCGACGGTTCCCAAAAAGGGCTGCAAAATCTGGAAGCTGCCCTGGCTTGCGGGTTCTTAGGCCCGGAGAACCACGTCACGCCCGACCCCCAAAATCCCCCGGTAGCCCCCACGGCTACCGGCAAGCAGCAGAACAGCGAGCTGTATGTGGGCACGGAGGAGGAAAGCTTCTGCCTGCCCATTAGCGACAAGAGCAAGGCCGGAACCCTCACCTATCTGTCCTATAGCGACATCGATGGCAAGACCCAAAGTATGGCTGTCTACCTGCCCGCGAAGTTTGACAGGAACAAGACCTACCCGCTGATCCTGGTGTCCCACGGGGGCGGCGGCAACGAGGCCGACTGGCCCAGCCAAGGCTCCATCGGCAACGTGATGGACCACCTGATCGCCCAGGGCAAGACACGGGAGGCCATTCTGGTGTGCATGAACAACTCCGTCTATCAGTGGGATTTCGGCAAAATCGCCCGCAACTGCGAGGAGCGGATCATCCCCTTCCTGGAGAAGCTGTTCCCCATCTCCAAAGACACCAAGGACCGGGCCTTCTGCGGCCTGTCCATGGGCAGCATGACCACCCTGTATATGTACATGCACCGCAGCCATGTCTACGACTATTTCGGGGCCTTCTCCGGCGGCATCGCCCCCGGCCATGAACAGTTCACCCTAGAGGACCCCCATCTGAAAGACGTCACCTTGATGATCGGATCCGCTGAGGAGGACATCGCATACAACGAGAGGGAGATCGGCGTGCCCCCCACCATCCGGGCGCTGGAGGCCAAGGGCCTGCCCTACATCCCCTACTTCGTCACCGGTTCCCACGACTGGTTCTGCTGGCCCCAGATGTTCCAGCACTTCGCCGAAGCCGTGCTGTGGAAAAAGGAAAATCTATAATGGTTCGATCAACCTTTTGAGGAAGAGAGGAGAATTTTTACAATGAGCAAGTATAACAACGAGTACGTCAAAGGTGTATTAAAGACCCAAGGCACCCGCTTTGTCAACGAGGATGGCCAGGAGATTATCCTCCACGGTTACGGCGTGGCCAACTGGGAAAACGTGGAAGGCTTTATGATTGGTTCCGCGCCCCTGCCCATGAACAAGTTCAAGTTCATCCTGTTCCCGGGCCCCGGTGAGGACCATAACCCCGAGCGCTGGACCAGCCGCCGGTTTGTCAGCCAGCAGATCCGGGAGCTGTGCGGCCAGAAATACCTGGACACCTTCTGGGACCGCTGGGAGGAGAACCACCTGCGGGAAGAGGATATTGCCCTTATGGCGGAAATGGGCTTCAACTGCGTGCGGGTCGTCCTCAACGCCAACGCCTTGCTCTATGAGGAGCCCGGCCTCCAATGGAATGAGGGCGGCTTCGGCCGGCTTGCCAACGTGATCGACTGGTGCGAGAAGTACCATATCTATGCCATCCTGGATATGCACGGCGTGGTGGGCGGCAACAACGGCGCCACCGGCGACAGCCTGTTCTGCGAGTATCCCTCCGTGTTCCTGGATGCCGAGTCCAAGGACCGCCAGGTGGCCCTGTGGGAAGAGATCGCCCGCCGGTTTGGCCACCGCTGGATCGTGGCCGGCTACGACTTGATCAACGAGCCGGTTTCCTCGCCCATCCAGCATGAGTATATCCCCCTGTTGGAGGCCTATTACGATGAGTGCATCGAGAAGATGCGCAAGATCGACAAGAAGTCCATCTTTTTCCTGGAGGGCGCTAAGTATGCCCGGGACGCCCGGATCTTCAACCGGCAGTACGATCCCGAGTGCCACAACTGGGCCATCTCCATCCATCTGTATGGAGCTTCCCCGGAGATCAAAGACCTGTATCCCTGGCTTCTGAAACAGGAAGAGCTGAATGTGCCCCTGTGGCTGGGTGAGTGCGGTGCCGGCGCCATCAATGACGCTGTGTTTTACGACATTTGCGCCCATTACGGTATTGCCTACACGCCTTGGGGCTGGAAGACTGCCAAGGGCGACCGCCCCGGCCACGGACCGGTGAACCATCCCCTGCCCAAGGATTGGAAGAAGATCCAGGACTTCCAGATGGTAGGCCCCCGTCCCACCTATGAGGAGTCCATCAAGATCATGGATGAGTTCATCGAGCTGACCAAGCTGGAGCACTGTGCCATCAACTACGATGGTCCCCGCCTGGCCGCCAAGCACCCCGACATCGACCTGCCCGGCGCAGCCTACGATATGTGGACCGAGGATGGCAAGCGCTATTACGGAAACTGGGAACTTTCCAACTACTTGAACTTCCGCCTGGAGGATCACACCAAGCTGGTGTGGGCCTGCGAGAAGGCCATTCCTTATCCCAAGTTTGCCTGGTACAACGACCCCAACGAGGAGCGTTACGATCCTCTGGATGATCTGGCATTGGAGCTGTCTGCTGGTGAGTTTGCCAACTACACAGTCCGGGAAGTGGAAAAGCCCTGCCAGGTGACCTTGAACGGCGTGGGCCCCTGTATCGTGGAGCTGTTCTGCAACGGGGAGTCCCTGGGTACTGTCACCTTGGAGGAGGGCAGCATCCTGGAGCCCAAGGACAGCCAGGCTGTTACTATTCCCGCCGGGGAAGAGCGCACGGTAAAAGTGGTTGTGAAGGAAGGTACTTTGCAGCTGAAGAAAGTGAAGTTTGCTTATTAACATTCATATAGAAATTGAAGGCATCGGACCCCGGCGCTGGCCAAAAAGCCGGCGCCGGGGTCCTGCTGGTTTCTAAATGGAAAGAATGGAGGGAAACCATGTACCCGAGAAAATTGACAAGATCCATCATCTCCAACCCGGATTACCCGGTGGTGCAGACAAAGGCCGGCAAACTGCGGGGCCTGTGGGAAGAGGGCGTGTTCCTGTTCCGGGGTGTGCAGTACGCCCAGGCCAAGCGCTTCCACCTGGCGGAGCCGGTACAGCCCTGGGAGGGTACCAAAGAGGCCATCATCTACGGGCCGGTGTGCAAGGAGATCCACACCCCCATTGCCCATGATGAATATAACGTCCCTCACTACCACTACATCCAGGACGAGGACTGCCTCTACCTGAACATCTGGACCAAACATATAGAGCCTGCCAAACGGCCGGTAATGGTGTGGATCCACGGCGGCGGCTTCGCCACCGGTTCCTCCATTGAGCTGTACGCCTACGATGGCATGGAGCTGGCGGACTTTGGGGACGTGGTGGTGGTATCCTTGAACCACCGCCTTAACTGCATCGGCTATTTGGACCTCTCCGATTACGGGGAAGAGTACCGCACCACCGGAAACCTGGGCCAGACCGACCTGGTGGCTGCCTTGAAGTGGATCCACGAGAACATTGAAGCTTTTGGCGGCGACCCGGGCAACGTGACCATCATGGGCCAGTCCGGCGGCGGCGGAAAAGTCAACGCCCTGCTGCAAACGCCCAGCGCTTCCCCTTATTTCCAAAAGGCCATCATTCAGTCCGGGCTGTTTGCCGGCGGCAGGGATTTGCTCCCGGAGCAATCCAAAGCTTTCGGCCGGGCTGTGGTGGAAGAGCTGGGCCTGACCCGGGAAACTATCCATGAGATCGAAACCATCCCCTATTACAAGCTGGCCCGGGCCTGCCAGGCTGTGGGCGGTATGCATTGGGGCCCAGTGAAAGACGATGACTTCTACTTCGGTTCCGGGCTTCTGAACCCCTTCCGTCCAGAGAGCAAGGACAAGCCCATGCTGGTGGGCTCTGTCCTGGGCGAGTTTGACCAGAACTATAATCACGTATACGCCCCCGGCTCCAAGAATGACTGGGACGACGCCTTGGTAGACAGGCTGTTTGGAAAGCTTTTCGGGGACAAAGCCCAGGAAGTGAAAGCTGCCCAGCAGCAGGCATACCCCCAGGCCAAGGCAGCGGACGCCCTGTTCACCAACAAGGGAGGCCGCACCGCTGCCCGGGACTTCTGCTTTAAGCGGGCGGCAGAGGGCTGTGCTCCCGCCTACAACTGGCTGTTCAATTTGGAGTGCCCCCTGAACTCCGGCACCACCCCCTGGCACAACGCGGAAGAAGCCTATATGTTCCACAATGCCCGCTATCTGGAGGCCTCCTATATCCCCGGGGTGTCGGAAGAGCTCCAGGACATCATGACCGGCGCTTGGGTGGCCTTTGCCCAAACAGGCGACCCCAACCACATCGGCATGAAGCAGTGGGACCCTGCCACCCAGGAGAACGGCGCCTGCATGATCTTCGACCGGGAAACCCGCCAGGAGAACCATCACGACGACGCCCTCATGGAAGCCCTGCCCGATAAGCCCGTTATGCACGACAACAGCCGGGAGCCGGAAACCACCTTTGGCGGCGGCCCCCGCCAGAGCCTGTAAGGAGGTGCGCTGCTATGTACATGAAACAACTGAACTCCCAGGTGACTTGCACCTATGATGACCCGGTGGCACAGACCAAATACGGCAAGCTGCGGGGGTTGAAGATGGACTCCACCTACATTTTCCGGGGGATCAAATACGCCAATGCCAAACGGTTCCACTTCCCCACGGAGGTGGAGCCTTGGGATGGGGTGAAAGAGGCCTTCCAGTTTGGCCATGTGTGCTGCGAGCTGAACACTCCGGTGCCCCACGACCAGTTTACGGTGCCCCATTTCTTCTATCCCCAGAACGAGCACTGCCAGTATCTGAACATTTGGACCCAGAGCCTGGACAAGACTGCGAAACGCCCTGTCATGGTGTGGATCCACGGCGGCGGCTGGTTCTCCGGCTCCTCGGTGGAGATCCTCTCCTACGACGGGGAAAACTTGTCCGCCTTCGGGGACGTGGTAGTGGTATCTTTGAACCACCGGCTGAACGTGCTGGGCTACTTAGACCTTTCCCAGTATGGGGAGCAGTACAAGCACTCCTCCCAGGCGGGCCTGGCCGACCTGGTGGCCGCATTGAAGTGGGTCCATGAGAACATTGAGAACTTTGGCGGCGACCCGGAAAACGTCACCATCTTCGGCCAGTCCGGCGGCGGAAGCAAGGTGATCTCCCTGACCCAGACCCCTGCGGCGGACGGCCTGTTCCACCGGGCCATTATGGAATCGGGCGGGCCCAGCGGCGACGGCGGCCCCAAAGCTGTGGAACAGAACCGCGCCACCAACCAAGAGGCCGCGGCCCTGATCTTGAAGTACCTGGGCATCCCGGAAACAGAGGTGTCCCGGATCGAGGACGTGGACTGGTACGACCTGGCCCAGGCCACCATGAACGCCATTTACACCCTGGACCAAGAGGGCAAGCGCATGGGCTGGGCCCCCTTGCCCGATGGGGAGTACTTCCTGGGCCACCCCCTGGACTTTGGCTGGAGGAAGGAGAGCTTGCACATCCCCATGCTGATGGGTTCGGTGCTGGGGGAATTCTCCGGCAACTTCGACCGGAAGATCGGCGACTCCATCAAGAACAAGTGGGACGAAGCCACCCTGGACCAGCACCTCACAGAGTTCTTCGGTGACAAAAAGGAGGAGATGGTCCAGCTGTTCCGAGAGGCCTATCCCGAGCGGAACCTGGCGGACGTGCTGTTCCTGGACACTGGCCTGCGCCGCGGGTTCCTGAACCTGTGCAAGGAGCGGGCCAAGGCCGGCGGCGACACCTGGAACTGGATGTTCAACCTGGAGTCTCCCTTCAACTGCGGCACCGTGGCCTGGCACAACGCAGAGGAACCCTATGTGTTCCACAACGCCGAGTATATCGAGGCCCAGTACATCCCCCAGGTGTCCGAGCGGCTGGAGGATCAGATGGCCGGGGCCTGGGTACAGTTTGCCACCACCGGCGACCCCAACTTCCCGGGCATTCCCAACTGGCCCAAGGCTGCGGCGGACTCCGTCCCCACCATGCGTTTTGACGCTGTCACCGACCTGAAGGTGGACTACGACAAGGCCCTGATGGAAGCCTACCCTGACCCGCCTCGCAAGGGCTTCCCCGGCTCTGGCAAGATGTACGCCATTTTCGGCCTCAAACCAGAATAATCATGGAAGAACCAGAACCGGATGGGGATCCCATCCGTATGAAAAGGCTGTACTCCTCCACAGGATTACAGCCTTTTTTGTATTTCTTGTTTCTTCTAGTATATCGTTCTTTTACTTTCGATGAGGTTCCCCTAGGGGATTTTGCCGCCTTTGAGGACGCTGCCACTCTGATCAACCGGTTGTACTGCGCTGTGCCGGGTTACTCCATATAAGCGCCCTTCATTGGGCTGACCGCGTGTTGGGAGTAGAGCTTCAGAAGGCCGGATTTGTACTTGGGTTCCTTGGGCTGCCATTTGGCGCGGCGCTCGGCTAAAATGGCGCTTATTTCCGCAGGTGTTTTCGGCATCCCCTCAACGCCGACGATGGCCAGCAGGCGGTTGGGGATGTCGATTTGAATCAGGTCGCCTTCCTCAACCAGCGCAATCGGGCCGCCTATGGCTGCTTCGGGGCTGACGTGCCCGATGACCGGGCCGCGGCTAGCGCCGGAGAAACGGCCGTCCGTGATAAGCGCCACGCTGGAAGCAAGCTTCGGGTCGGCGCAGATGGCCTCCCCCGTGTAGAACATTTCCGGCATACCGCTGCCGCGGGGGCCTTCGTAGCGGATAAAAATTGCGTCACCAGGCTGTACTTCGCCATGGAGAACGGCGTTTATGCAAGCTTCCTCGCTGTCATAAGGCTTGGCGCGCAGTGTTGCGGTGAACATATTTTTGGGGCAGGCGGTGTGTTTGATGACGCTTCCTTCGGGGGCAAGGTTGCCTTTTAGGATGGCAATGCTGCCGTCTGTCCCCTTGGCATGGCTGAAGCTGCGGATGATGTCCTCGCGGGTGACATGGATACCTAGGCGGGCAGCCTTTTCTTTTAAAATCCCGTCGCAGTGGCTGTAGAAGCCATTGCGTTTCAGTTCCTCAAGATTTTCACCCAGCGTTTTGCCGGTAACGGTCATTGCGCCGAGATGGAGCATCGGCTTGAGTTCCTCCATAACCCGCGGCACGCCGCCAGCGTAGTAGAAATATTGGGCGGGCCAGTCGCCGGAAGGACGGATGTTCAGCAGATAGCGGGCGCCCCGGTGCATACGGTCAAAAGTGTCCGCGTCAATTTCAATGCCGAACTCATGGGCGATAGCGGGTAGATGCATGGTGGCGTTGGTGGAACCGGAGATGGCCGCGTGAACCAGGATCGCGTTCTCAAAGCTCTTTTTTGTGACAATGTCCTTGGCGGCGATGCCCAGCCTGACCAGCTTCATCAGCTGAGCCCCCGCGTTATAGGCGGCCTGTTTAAGCTCCGGGGCGGTGGCGGGCATCAAGGCTGTGCCGGGGAGCATCAGGCCCAGTGCTTCGGCCATGATCTGCATGGTCGAGGCTGTGCCCATAAAGGAACAGGCACCGCAGGACGGGCAGGCATTGTGTTTGTAATAGTCGAGCTGTTCGCTGGGGATGACGCCGGTTTTCTCCCAGGCGTCAAACTTGCCGATTTGCTCCAGCGTCAGCAGGCTGTTGACGGCGCAGGCAGGGTCGTTGACCACATAGTTTTCCGGCAGGGTGTGGGCTTCCATAACGCCGCCGGTGACCATGATGGCGCTCATATCTTTCAAACGGCCTATGCTCATCAACATGGCGGGTACGGACTTGTCACAGCTGGCAATAAATATGCCCCCATCGTAGACGCTGGCGTTGGCTTGCGCCTCCACCAGGTTGACGATCGCGTCGCGGTGAGGCAGCGAGTAGTTGATGCCGTCATGCCCCTGCGCAATGCCGTCGCACATATCGGTTGCGAAGTAGCGGGCGGCCTTGCCGCCGTGTTCATCCACTGCCAGGGCCGCCTGTTTTACAAATTGATCCAAATGGGCGCTGCCGGGGTGGCTGTCGCCGAAAGTGTTCTCGACAAAGATCTGGGGCTTGCCCAGGTCGGATACTGACCAGCCCATGCCGATCTTCAGCGGATCATTCTCGGGTGCCAGTGCACGGACTTCCTGCGAATGAAGTTTCATAAAATCTACCTCCGTTTGTTGTTTTGTGTTGCCGCTTCCCGCTTTGCCTTTTCTATAATTGTAATTTGTCTGATGGAAGTTTGCAAGGGGGAGACAGGCCAGTTCCTGTTTTTGAAAAACCGGCGGTTTCCTTTTGCGGTATTTACGCGGGCTTTCGGTGGGGACGGCAATTGTTTTGGCGGGGCGGGATGGGGTCCCCCCCGCGTTTCGGTTTGATTCTCATGTGTGGATATGCTAAAATAAACGCAGGAAACCATCTCTTCACGAAAGGGGCGCAGAGCTATGGACCAAAAAGCCTACCTGGCCATCGATTTGAAATCGTTCTACGCTTCTGTGGAGTGTATGGAACGAGGCTTGGATCCCATGAATACCAACCTGGTGGTGGCGGACAAGTCCCGCACGGAAAAGACGATCTGCCTGGCGGTGTCTCCCTCCTTGAAGGCCTATGGCGTCTCCGGACGCGCCCGGCTTTTTGAGGTGGTCCAGCGGGTAGAACAGGTCAACCGGGAGCGCCGGAGGAAAGTCCCGGGCGGGACACTGGTCTCTTCGTCTTGGGACGATACCCAGGTGCGGACCCATCCCGGCGTGGCTTTAGACTACCTGGTAGCCCCGCCCCGGATGGCCCTGTATATGGAGTACAGCTCCCGCATCTACCAGGTGTACCTGAAGTATGTGGCGCCGGAGGACATCCACGTTTACTCCATTGACGAGGTGTTCATCGACGCCACAGCCTACCTGGAAACCTACAATCTCACTCCCAAAGAACTGGCGGTGCGGATGATCCTGGATGTGCAGCGTACCGTGGGCATTACCGCGGCGGCGGGTATCGGCACCAATCTGTATTTGGCCAAGGTTGCCATGGACATCACTGCCAAGCACATCCCGGCAGGCGAAAACGGTGTGCGTATCGCGGAGTTGGACGAAATGAGCTACCGCCGCACACTGTGGAGCCACCGGCCCCTCACAGACTTCTGGCGGGTTGGGCCTGGTACTGCCAAAAAGCTGGAGGCCCACGGCCTGTACACCATGGGGGACGTGGCCCGGTGCTCCATTGGGAAACCGGGTTATTTCCACAATGAGGATTTGCTGTACAAGCTGTTCGGCGTTAACGCGGAGCTGCTGATCGACCACGCCTGGGGCTGGGAGCCTTGTACCATCGCCGATATCCGGGCCTACAAGCCGGAGTCCAACAGCGTTGGTTCGGGCCAGGTGCTGCAAGAGCCCTACCCCTTTGAAAAGGCCCGCGTTGTCTTGCGGGAGATGGCAGACCAGCTGGCCTTGGACCTGGTGGAGAAAAACCTGGCCGCCAAGCAGCTGGTGCTCACCGTGGGCTACGACCGGGAGAGTTTAGGAAACCCCAAAATCCACTACACCGGTGAAGTCACCGCTGATCGGTATGGCCGCTCCGTCCCCAAGCACGCCCATGGCACGGAAAACCTGGAGCAGTACACCTCTTCCTCCAAACGGTTGGTGGATGCCGCCACGGCCCTGTATGAGCGGGTGGTCAATCCTCGGCTGCTGGTGCGAAGAATGTATCTCACTGCCACCCATGTGCTGGATGCCAGCGACATCCCTGATCCCACTGCTTTGGAACAGCTGGACCTGTTCACTGATTACCCGGCAGTGGAACAGGCCCGGGCTCAAGAAGACGCGGAGCTTCAGCGGGAGCACCAGCGGCAGAAGGCGGTGTTGGAGATCAAGAAGAAGTTTGGAAAGAACGCCATTTTGAAGGGTATCAGCTTCACCGAGGGCGCTACCGCCCGGGAGCGAAACGGCCAGATCGGAGGGCACAAGGCGTAGTGCCAGAAATAAATCTTGTTTTGCTAGGGGTGGTTTTATGAAACGGTTTTCCATCCAAATGGTGGATTTTTCCACACCAAATTCCTGGTACAAACAGATTTTGGCACATTTTGTCCAGCCTGGAGACTCCTTTGAAATCCGCTGTTGGAAAGAAGAAGCCGCCGAAATTCAGCTGGCTTCCCAGTTTGGCAAGGGTGTGGAGGAGAATGCTGAGGTGTCGGTCCGGGGAACCGTAACCGGGGAATTTCTAAAGCTTCTTCTGGTGGAAGAGCCCACGGATAAAAGCGTATATAATAAGATGACCTGCTTTTTCACTCTCCATGCTCAGAACGGCCGCTGCGACCTTTGGAGTGAGCACTACGGCACTGAGATGACGCTAGAAGTCACCACGGAGGCAGACGCCGCTTTTTTTGAGCGAGAAATAGGCCGATATCCAAAGAGCTTCAGCGTAGGAACCTATTGACTATCTAGGTTTATTGCAAGAAAGGTTGAAATCCGTTTGAATCACGCATACGACGACATCATCCGCCTGCCCCACCCCACCTCGAGAAAGCACCCCCGTATGTCCATGGAGGAACGTGCCGCCCAGTTTGCCCCCTTCGCTGCCCTGACGGGCTTCGGCGGTGTGATCCGGGAAACAGGCCGGCTGACGGATAAACAGGTGGAACTGGGAGAGAGCGACCAGGTGGAATTGGAGCGGGTACTTACCTTTTTAGACTCCCAGGAAGAGGAACATCCCATGATAAAAGTGACGTATTTTCTTCCGGATACCTATAAAGAAGGGGGAACCTATGTCACGGTTACCGGGCATCTAAAACGCATCGACCAGGTGGAGGGGGCGCTGCTCTTGTGGGAGGGCGTTCGAGTGCCCATCCAGGATATCCGGTCCGTGGGGATTGATGGATTATCCCAGGCGTAGTTTGCTCCCCTTCTTGGTATGGCGTTCTTGCAAAGTTTTCCGGCCTTGGCCACGGGGGAAGCTGTTGGAGCGCCTTTTTCCGGAACAACACAACGGGGCCAAGCTGTCCCCGCGGCTGAAGCCGTAAACAACGAAAAAGCAGCCGGGCCTTTTTACGGGCCGGGCTGCTTTCTGGTTGATGGGGAAGAGGCCCCTCACACTTCCGGCAAGGGGTCACGGCTGGTCTGGGCGCCGCCGAAGAAGAAGCGGAAGTCCTGGATCTCCGTGTCCATCATGCGGCCTTGGTGCAGCTGCCGAATGGCCTCCTGGTAAAGCTCAGAGCGGTCATAGGGGACGTTCTTCATATGGATGGTGCCGTTTTCCACCACCATATACTGGGCGGTCTTCAGGGGGTCGTCGGGACGGCGGTAGGAGATGCTTCCCGGGTTGAACCACTCCATCCCCTCGGCCAAAATGTGGATGCACTGCCGGTGGCTGTGGCCGAAGATGATCCGCTTTTTGGGTGCGTCCCAATACTCCTGGGGGGCGTGCTCTTTCCAGTAGGCGGTGAACTGGGCGGTGTTCTCAATGGTTTCGTAAGTGCCGAATTTGTACTGGTGTTCCATCACATAGGCCCATCCGTCCAAGGTGAAAAACACGCTTTTGGGGAGCTGGCGCAAATAGTCCAGCTGGGAAGGCGTCATCCGCTCCAAATCATAGTGGATCCACTTGTACTCTTTGTCGGGTACCTGTTTCCCCGCGGTTTCCCGGGCGATGTTCAAGGCGTGGAGGTCGTGGTTCCCCTGGACAATCCAGGTGCGGGGCGCGTTTTGGAACCACTCGATGACCGGCCCGGGGGCGATGCCGTAATCCACCATGTCCCCCGCGAAGGCCAAGTAGTCATAGTCCTGTTCCTGTTCCATCACTTGCCGCAGCGCCCAGATGTTGGCGTGGGCGTCGGATAACACCAAAAGTTTCATAGTTGTGTTCCATACCTCCTGGGAAATGTCGCCCCGTAAAGGGAAGGGCCTTGGGTGTTGGATTTACTGGATCTTCATGCCGTCGTAGGCGATGAAAATGGGGAAGGGGAATTCCTTCCAGGCGCCCACGAACTGCTGGAGCTCGTCGTACATCCGCTGGTGGTTGTGGCTGATGTGGGTGAGGTACACCCGGCTGTCCCCGTCCAAAGTGCCCTGGGCAGATAACTCTTCCAGCAGGGGCTTCAACGTGTTCAACGAGAGGTGCTTGTCCTCCAGGTTCACCTCCCAAGTGTCACCCCAGGTGCACTCGGTGATGAGGATGTCGATGTGGCGGCCGGCCAGGTATTTCACGGTTTCCGGCAGGTAGTAGCCGGTGTCGGTGCCGTAGTAGAGCACTTTGTGGTCCGGGCGCTCCACCAGGTAGTTGGCCGAAGTCTTCTCAAAGGTGCCGGGATGCCGTCCCGGCAGGGGGGTAATGGAGAAGTCCCCGATCTGGTAAGTTTCAAAGTAGGAGAGCTTTTCAAACTGGACCCGCCCCTTTTCCAGCACGGCGCTGAAGCCGTTGTTATACAGGGCCTTGTCTTGCAGGATGTGCTCCGCCATTTGGTAGGCGTCCCCCACCAGGTAGAATTTTACAGGATGCTCCGGAGGTACCAGGCTTCCCGCATACTGGCACAGGGCAAAGGAGGAAAGGTGGTCATAATGGGTGTGGGTGATCAGCACGTGCTCCAAACGCATCAGATCCCCGCCGTACCGCTGGGCCTGGGAAACGAAGTCGGGCCCAAAGTCGAACATCACTTCATCGGAGAGCTTGAAGGAACTTCTTCCCCGGACATTTTTCCCCTGCAAGCGGCGGGCGGCCTGGCAGGCGGGGCAGTTGCAGACGGGGTTGGGCAGCCCCTCTGCGGAGCTGGTCCCCAGGAAAACGTGTTCGTACATTGCCATTTTCAACACCTCTATGGAAGAATTGCGCAGGAAAATTGTTTTCTGCTTGCCCTTCCCAATTATAGGGATTGCCTGTTTTTTTTCTTTGACAATGTTGTGTAAACCATTAGACAAATTTGCTCTTTGCCCGGGAAGGTCACTCCCCAGCGGTGAAAAGGCCGGCCTCTTCCTGCTGGTACTGGCGGATGCGCCTGACGCTTTCTTGGGGGGTGTAGAAGTGCTCCACCGAGTGGAGGGTGAAAAAGGTCTTGCTGGACTGGTGTTCGTCCAGCAGGTCGTTTTGGGACTCCTGGATCCGCTGGCGGTAGACTTCGGGGGTCATGCCGGTACGCTGCAAAAAGGCGGCGGAAAAGTATTTGTAGTCAGAAAAACCGGCATTGTAGCAGATATCCAGCAGTTTGTCCTGCCCGGCGGCCAGCAGTCTGCAAGCGGCGTGGAACCGGACTGTGTTCACATACTGCTGGAAGCTCTGGTGGGTCAGCTTTTTGAAAAAGTGGGACAGGGAACTGACCGCCATGCCCTCCTGTTGGGCGAAGTCGCCCAGCCGGATTTTGTGCATATAGTTTTCCTCCACAAAATGGAGCAGCCGCTGTAGCCGCTGTTTTTGCGAGCCCCTTTGCTGGCAGACGTCCTCCGTGAGCACTTTGTGGGGCAAATTTGCCAGGCACAGGTAGACCAACTCCTTCATTTTGCCAACGCAGTGCAGCTGGTAGTAAGGGGGCTGGGTCAGATAGGAAAGGGCCGCATCCAGCAACAGGGCCCGGCACTCTTGGGCGACGGCCGGCGGCAGGCCCCCTTGTAAAGAGGGCTCTGTAAACCGGATCTGCTCAAATTCCGGCACCTCGCCTAACAGAAGGGAAGGGGCCACGTGGTAGTAGAGTATGGTACAGCTTTTCGTCCGTTTGCGCAGCTCGTGGGCCTCTCCCGAGTTGCACAGCACCATGTCCCCCCGCCCGGCGGAGAGGTGGAAGCGCTCGCTGAGAATCTCCAGATCCCCGTCCAAGATCAGCAGGATCTCCAGCTCTTTGTGAAAATGGGGCGTACGGTAATCCAGTGTGTTGAGAAATACCCGCAGGCCGTCCATTTGCTTGTAGTTCAGTACATCCAGTTTGCTGTCCATCCGGTTTTCCATGGCTCATTCCCCTTTGCTAACAGCATAGCACATTTTGGTGGAAAGTTCCACTGGAACGCGCCGGATGGCCTGGCCGGGGTAACCCGCTTCCCGGCCCTGAAGCCAAGCAACGGGTCTCCGCACAGGGCGGCGGTCTAGGAAAGCTTTCAGGCGGTGGGATCCAAGGTGTCGCCGGGGTCTGGAAGGTCCACGGAAAACGCCGCCTGGGGGAAAAACTGGACCGGGTCGCCAGTTTGGGAGTGCAGGTCGGTGAGCACCAGGTACAGGGTGCCGGTGGTGGGACCGGTCAGGTTGTATTCCCACTGGAAGTCCCGGCGGATGGGCAGGGACACCGGGGAGCTTTCGTAGGTGTTGTCCCCCACCTGGGTCCATTGGGCCAGGGTGTCCAGGGTGTCGCCGGAAATCTGGGAGCCGGCCGCATCGCCGCTGTCCGACGACAGCCACAGGTCGCCCCACCAGCTGTACAGCCGCTGGGTGGAAAGGGAATCCAGATCCCCGTCGGTTTCCAACTGGAGGGTCAGCACCACGGCCCATGCTTCCTGGTCAAAAGAGGCTTGTGAAACCGAGAGGTCAAATCTGGTGGCGGGGACAGCCCCCGGGGGCTGGGGAATATCCAAGGGGAATTGGGTTTCCGTGTAAAGCTTGCCCTCCCGGATACCCGCGATGTTTTCCTCCCCAAAGCTGACTTGGAAGAAAAGATGGAAGTCCAGTTCGCCATACAGGCTGTTCTGTGTTTGAAAATCTGGGTCTACCTCCAGGGAAAAGCTGTCGCACCGGTAGGTGTCTTTCCCAATTTTAGTCCAGCGGGTGATGCCGTCCAGGCCACCGCCCCCAAAGGTGTAGTGGGTGTTGTCCCGTGTGGTGGACAGGATGGCCTCGAAACTGTACCCGCTGGGGGCGTTGGGGGCGTCCAGATCCAAGTCTGTTTTGGCTTCCAGGGTGAGGCGGATGGCCCATTGCTCCTCGTCGAAGGAGGCCTGGGACACTTGCAGCTCCAAATAAGACCCGGCGGGCAGGGGGCTGTTGGATGGGGTCAGCAGGGGCCGAAGGCTGATACCTGCGGCCACAGCTACCGCCAGCACCAGGCAGGCGGCCAGCACAGCCCAGGGACGGCGGTGTTTGGCCACAGGGTCAGCCCACTTTTCCGGAAGGGAGGCTTTTTTGCCGGGGATTTCCAGCCCCAGCTTTTGGAAAGTCTTGTCCCGGACGGCCCCTTTGTCCACCGGGGCGGGAGGTGTGTTTTCCAACTCCTCGGGAAAGGCGTTGGCAAGCAGGTTTTCTAAATCTCTCATGCTTCATCCTCCTTTCTCAAGAGTGCTTTCAGCTTTTCCCGGCCACGCTTCAGCCGGCTCTTCACGGTGGAGGGGTTCATGTGCAGCTCTTCGCTGATTTGCCCCACCCCCTGCCGCCAAAAATAGTGGCGCAGGAAGATCTCCCGGTCGGTGGGCTCCAGGCTCAGCACCGCCTGGAGCACCAGCTGGGCCTCCTCCCGGCGTTCTCAAAACCGGGAGGCAGGCTCCTCGGGAGAGGGCAGGAAGCTGTCGTCCAAAGGCAGCTCCAGCTTGAGGGAGCGCAGGTGCTTAAAAGCCCGGTTCCGGGCCACCACCCCCAGCCATAGCTTTAAGTCACTGTGGGGACGCAGCTTCTGGGCGGACTGCCACAGGGCCACGAACACATCGGAGGCCAGCTCTTCCAGGTCTTCCCGGGTGCCGAAAGCGCCCAGGGTCTTGCGGAGGACCCCGGCCACATAGGGGCTGTAGCGGCGGATAGCCTCTTCCAACCCCTTGGGGTCCTGGGCTTGCAGGGAAGCCAAAAGCTTTTCATCAATCTCCTTTTTCAAAACGCATCCTCTCCTTCCTTCCTCCCTCGCCTATAAGAACCCCTCCGGCAGGGGTTTGGTTGCGCCCCCTGGGAAATTGGGGCAAAAAGGGGTTGCCGCCAAAAAGCAGCAACCCCTGTAGATGGGTGGGACCATGTTTACTTGTGATAGAGCTTTTTGGACTGGTACTGAGGTTCGCAGGTGAGGTTGACCCCCAGGCGGCGGAAAGTGTCCTCGTCTACGTGGGAGAGGATCACCGTGGAGTGGACCTCGCAGCCCCGCAGCTTGGGGAGCTGCTGCATGGCCAGCTCGGCGGTGGGGTTGGTGGCTGCCGAGATGGACAGCGCCACCAGGATCTCGTCGGTGTGGAGCCGGGGGTTTGCGCTGCCCAGATGGGTGGTCTTTAGCTTTTGGATAGGCTCGATGACAATGGGGGAGATCAAATGGATGTCCTTTTGGATGCCGCCCAGGGCTTTCAGTGCGTTGAGCAGCGCGGCGGAGCTGGCGCCCAGCAAGGCGGAGGTCTTGCCGGTGACGGTGCGGCCGTCAGGCAGCTGGATGGCTGCCGCGGGCAGGCCGGTTTCCTCGGCGCGCTCCATGGCTGGGCCGATAACAGCCCGGTCTTCCGGGGTGATGCCCGCCTTGTTCATCAAAAGCTCTACCTTGTACACCTCGTCCCCAGTGAGGCTGCCTTGGCGCTGCTCGCACAGGGTGTTGTAGTACCGGCGGATGATCTCTTGGCAGGCGGCCTTGCAGCAGGCCTCATCGTCCACAATGCAGTTGCCCGCCATATTTACGCCCATGTCCGTGGGGGACTTGTAAGGGGACTGGCCCATGATCTTCTCTAGCATGGCATTCAACACCGGGAACACTTCCACGTCCCGGTTGTAGTTGACCGCAGTTTCCCCATAGGCTTCCAGGTGGAAGGGGTCGATCATGTTCACGTCGTTCAAATCGGCGGTGGCGGCCTCATAGGCCAGGTTCACGGGATGGTTTAAGGGCAGGTTCCAGATGGGGAAGGTTTCAAACTTGGCGTAGCCCGCCTTGATGCCCCGCTTGTTCTCGTGGTACAGCTGGGACAGGCAGGTGGCCATCTTGCCGCTGCCGGGGCCGGGGGCGGTGACCACCACCAGGCTGCGGGAGGTTTCCACATACTCGTTTTTGCCAAACCCCTCGTCGCTGACGATGAAGGGGATGTTGGAGGGGTAACCCGGGATGGTGTAGTGGCGGAACACCTTGATGCCCAGGGATTCCAGGCGCTTTTGGAAAGCCTCGGCGGCGGGCTGGGCCGCGAACTGGGTCAGCACCACGCTGCCCACATACAGGCCAATGCCCCGGAAGGCGTCGATCAGCCGCAGCACGTCCATGTCGTAGGTGATGCCAAGGTCCCCCCGGACTTTGTTTTTCTCAATGTCGTCGGCGTTGATGACGATGACGATCTCCGCCTGGTCCTTCATTTGTTGCAGCATCTTCACCTTGCTGTCCGGCAAAAAGCCCGGCAGCACCCGGGAGGCGTGGTAGTCGTCAAACAGTTTGCCGCCAAACTCCAAATAGAGCTTGCCTCCAAACAGGTTAATGCGTTCCTGGATCTTCTCCGACTGCGTGCGGAGATATTGCTCGTTGTCAAAGCCGATGAGGTTGCCCATAGTCCCAAATTCCCCCAATACCCAAAAAATCTCTCGGAAAAACAGACGCGGTTTTCGCGCCTATCCCCACAATTATTTTTATTATAACAGAATTTCTCCTCTTTCACAAGGCGGGAAAGCTTTTCCAGTGGAAGGGTTTTTTAAAATCATGGGTGCAAAAACCGGAAAGATGTGATAAAATGTACGTACCATTTCAACACGGGAGGTTGTTGCAACCATGAACAGGGAACAGATAAAACAAGCGGTGCGCCAGGGGGAAACCGTTTTGGGGATCGAGCTTGGCTCCACCCGGATCAAAGCGGTGCTCATCGGCCCCGACCGGGCGCCCCTTGCTACGGGAGCCTTTGATTGGGAGAACCGCTTTGAAAACGAGGTGTGGACTTACCCCTTGGAGGAGGCCTGGCGGGGCATCCAAGGGGCCTTTGCCCAAATGGCGGCCCAGGTCCAGGAGCTCTGCGGGGAGCCTTTGAAGCGCCTGGGGGCTTTGGGGGTTTCCGGCATGATGCACGGCTACCTGCCCTTTGACCAAGAGGGCAACCAGCTCTGCGAGTTCCGCACCTGGCGCAACACCATCACCGAGGAGGAGGCCGGGGAACTGACGGCGCTGTTTGGGTTCAACATCCCCCAGCGTTGGAGCATCGCCCACCTGTGGCGGGCCGTCCGCCGGGGGGAGCCCCACGTGGGGCAGATCGCCTATCTGACCACTTTGGCGGGGTACATCCACTGGAAGCTCACAGGCAAAAAAGTGCTGGGTGTGGGGGAGGCCTCCGGGATGTTCCCCATTGACAGCGGCACCATGCAGTTCCACCAGGGGATGATGGGGCAGCTTGACAGCCTCTTGGAGGAAAAAGGGATCCCCTGGAAGCTGTCGGACATCCTGCCCCAGGTGCTCTGCGCCGGGGAGGACGGGGGCATCCTCACCCCAGAGGGCGCCAAGCTGCTGGACCCCACCGGCACCCTGGAGCCCGGTGCCCTTCTGTGCCCGCCTGAGGGGGACGCAGGCACTGGTATGGCGGCCACCAACTCGGTGGGGGTGCGTACCGGCAACGTGTCTGCGGGAACGTCGGTGTTTGCCATGGTGGTGCTGGAGCGGCCCCTTTCCAAGGTGTACCCGGAGATCGACCTGGTGACCACCCCCGACGGCCGTCCGGTGGCCATGGTCCATGTGAACACCTGTACCTCGGACCTGGACGCTTGGGTGGGGATGTTCGGCCAGCTGCTGGAGGCTGCCGGGGCCAAGCTGTCCAAATCTCAGCTGTATGAGCTGCTCTACCGGCAGGCTTTGTCCGGGGAGCCGGACTGCGGCGGCCTGGTGAGCTTTAACTGCTATTCCGGGGAGCCGGTCACCGGCCTGGAAGAGGGGAGGCCCCTGTTTGTCCGTTCCCCCGAGGCAAAGCTGACCCTGGGGAATTTCATGCGCGCCCAGCTGTACGCCGCTATGGCCACCCTGAGCATCGGTATGGACCTGCTGTGGAAAGAGGGCGTCACCGTGGAAAAGCTTTACGGCCACGGGGGCCTGTTCAAGACCAAGGGCGTGGGGCAGAAGCTTCTGGCCGGGGCCCTGGGGGTACCCGTTGCCGTGATGGAAACCGCCGGGGAGGGCGGCCCCTGGGGCATGGCCCTGCTGGCGGCCTACCGGAAGGACCGGCAGGGGGAGGAAACACTGCCGGACTTCCTGGAGAACCATGTGTTTGCCGGGGCAGCCGGGGAGCAGGTTCCTCCCAGCCTGGAAGATCAGGAGGGCTTTGGCTGGTATATTGCCCGGTACAAGCAAGCCCTTGCCGTGGAAAAGGCCGCCGGGGAAGCCTTGCGGTGACCCCGCAGCCGGGCTGCGGCGGCGGGCGGGCCTAAGGGGCCCCAGAGAGGGGCGCTGGAAACGATTGGGTTTGCAGCGCTCCTTTTTCTTGCGCCGAAGGCCGGGCTGGGGTATAATGGGAAGCATCCTGTGCAAAAAGGAGGGCTTTTCCCATGAATGAAAAAGAAGTGGCAGAGCTGCGGCGGCGCTTTCGGCCGGAGAAGAGCAGCGTCAACCATGTGCGGGGCTGTTACGTCAGCCCCCAAGGGGAGGTGGTTTCCCGGTTTGACCAGTCCCTGGCGCTGATGCCCCAGGAGGAGGGGGAGAACCTGCTGAACCTGCTGCGCAAGTCCCTTTCCGGCAGCTTGGGCAGGAATTTGATCGGGGTATCCTTCTCCACGGCCCAGGTGGTGGACAGCCCGGAACACAAGCTGCTGATGGCTTTGCGGGACTCGGAGCTCAAAGACGAGGAGGCTTTGGAGGCCTTTTTCCAGGCAGTGGCCCAAAGCTTCCGGCTGGAGGATATGGGGTATTTGATCCTGCTGGCCTACGACTCCTACGATGTGCCCTACCGTGGCAAGGACGGGGGCACCTTGGAAGACGCTTCGGAAACGGTGTATTCCTACATCCTGTGCAGCCTGTGCCCGGTGAAGGAAACCAAGCCGGTGCTCAGTTACCGTGTGCCGGAGAACCTGTTTTGTAACCGGGAGGTGGATTGGACCGTGTCCGCCCCGGAAGCGGGGTTCCTGTTCCCCGCCTTTGACGACCGGTGCGCCAACCTGTACGAAACCCTGTACTACACCAAGAACACCGCCGAAAGCCACCAAGAGCTGGTGGACACCCTGTTCCGCCAGGAGCTGCCCCCGCCTGCGGACACCCAGAAGGAAACCTTCCAGTCCCTGCTGACGGAAACCTTGGGGGCCGATTGCAGCCTGGACGTGGTGCAGTCGGTGCAGGGGCAGCTGGTGGAGATGATGGCCCAGCACAAGGAGGACCATGACCCGGAACCCCTGGTGCTGTCCAAAGGGGCCATGGAAACGGTGCTGCAGATCAGCGGGGTGGAGGAAGAACACCGGGAGGCATTTTCCCAGCGGTTTGAAGAGGAGTTCGGCGCGGACGCCCGGCTGGCGCCCCAGAATTTGGTGGACAAGCGCAAGCTGGAGATCTGCACCCCGGACGTGACCATCCAGGTGTCCCCCGACCGGGGCGACCTGGTGGAAACCCGTGTGATCGGCGGGGCAGGGTACATCCTCATTCGGGCCGAGGGCGGCGTGGAGGTGAACGGCGTGCCCATCCTCCTGGTGCCCGGGGAAGAGGAGGGGCGCCCCATTTAACCCCGCCCAACCAGGATTTTACAAGGGCTTTACACCCCGGTTTCCCGGAAAATATCCGGCTTGACAAGGGGGCAAAATCCGGTTATACTTTTTAATAGTCATGGGACAGAGGCCGGAGGGCCTCCATGCAAATATGTCGCGGCTTCCCCTGGGAGGGCTCCCGCTTTTCTGGGCGTGCCGCGGGCTTTGTCGTTATTGATTGAGTTAAAAGCTCAATTTTATAAGTTGGTCACTTTATAACCAGCGCGGTTCGCGCACACGCATTTTTTGCGCATCAACTTGTAAAAGGTCAATAAGCGTGGTAAAAAGTGAGTTATTTGCACTGGAGACCAGATGGACGTATTCCGCGGGCACCCCCCAGGTGGCGCGGGCTGCTGTTCGGACGCTTTATCGAAAAACCTCGTTTCTTACAGGCGGTGCGCTTTGGGCGCGCCGCTTTTTTATATCACTTCACTTGCAAGGGGAGTATGGGGAATGGCAGAAAAATTGAAGCTCTATGGATTTAACAACCTCACAAAAGCCCTCAGCTTTAACATTTACGATGTGTGTTACGCCAAAACCCCCCGGGAACAGCGGGATTACATTGCCTATATCGACGAGCAGTACAACTCGGAGCGCCTGACCAACATCCTCACCACCCTGACGGATATGATCGGCGCCAAGGTGCTGAACATTGCCCGGCAGGACTACGATCCCCAGGGGGCTTCCGTGACCATTTTGATCGCGGAGGGCACCATGGTCCCCGCGGGGGACACGGTGCTGGGCCACCTGGACAAGAGCCATGTGACGGTGCACACCTATCCGGAGTATCATCCGGAAACGTGCCTTGCCACTTTCCGGGTGGATATCGATGTGGCCACCTGTGGGGAGATCACGCCCCTTTCCACCTTGGATTACCTGATCGGCTCGTTCGACTCGGACATCATCACCATGGATTACCGTGTGCGGGGCTTCACCCGGGACTTGGACGGCAAAAAGCTGTTTTTGGACCACGATGTGGTGTCCATCCAACACTATATTGACCCGGAAACGCTGCGCCGGTATGACGCGGTGGACATCAACGTGTACGAGGCCAACCTGTTCCACACCAAGATGATGGTGAAGGACATCGACCTGCAAAACTACCTATTCAACACCGACGCCTATGAGCTGCCTCCCCGCACCCGCCTGGAGATCATGCAGAACCTGCGGCGGGAGATGATTGAGATTTTCAGCGGGCGGAATATTTTTTAACAGCGGGATAAACATGCGTCCGGCCCGGCCCCGGTTCTGGGGCTCCGGCTGCCCATGGCGGCGCGGCAAAGGGCGGGGCGCTTCCGCAAGTTTTACGGGAGGCGGCAGCCATGCTTTCGCAAGAACACGCGCCCATTTACGAGGCGCTTCAGGAATTTGAAAAACGCCGGGTGGTCCCTTTTGACGTGCCCGGCCATAAACGGGGCCGGGGCAACCCGGAGCTTACCCAGCTTTTGGGGCAAAAATGTGTTGGGATGGACGTCAACTCCATGAAACCCCTGGACAACCTGTGCCACCCGGTTTCTGTCATCCGGGAGGCCGAGGAGCTGGCCGCCCACGCCTTTGGGGCCGCCCACGCCTTTTTGATGGTGGGGGGGACCACCTCGGCGGTGCAGGCCATGATCTTGTCCGTGGCCAAGCGGGGGGAGAAGATCATCCTGCCCCGGAACGTCCACCGCAGCGTGATGGGGGCTATGGTGCTGTGCGGCGCCGTGCCTGTGTATGTGGACCCCGCCTGTGATGACCGGCTGGGCATCCCTCTGGGGATGCGCCGGGAGGACGTGGAAGCGGCCATCAAAAAGCACCCCAACGCCAAGGCGGTGCTGGTGAACAACCCCACCTATTACGGCATTTGCTCCGACATCCAGGCCATTGCCCAAATGGCCCACGAACACGGGATGCTCTGCCTGGCCGACGAGGCCCACGGCACCCACTTTTACTTCAGCGATGAGCTGCCCATGTCCGCCATGGAAGCCGGGGCCGATATGGCGGCGGTGTCCATGCACAAATCCGGCGGCAGCCTGACCCAAAGCTCCCTGCTGCTCACAGGCCCCGCCATGCAGGAGGGCCATGTGCGGCAGATCATCAACCTGACCCAGACCACCAGCGGGTCTTACCTGCTGCTTTCTAGCCTGGATATCTCCCGGCGGAACCTGGCCCTGCGGGGCAGGGAGGCATTTTCCCAGGTGGTGAAATTGGCCGATTACGCCCGGGACGAGATCAACCGCATCGGCGGGTACTACGCCTTCTCCAAGGAGATCGTCAACGGGGACAGCGTGTTTGACTTCGACCGCACCAAGCTCTCGGTGAACACCCTGAACGTGGGCCTGGCGGGCATTGAGGTCTATGACCTGCTGCGGGATGAGTACGACATCCAGATCGAGTTCGGCGACTTGGGCAATTTCCTGGCCTACCTGTCCATTGGGGACAGGTTGCGGGAGATCGAGCGGCTGGTCAGCGCCCTTTCCGAGGTGCGCCGCCGGTTCGGCAAGCCCGACGCCGCCGGCCTGATGCGCCAGGAGTACATCGAGCCGGAAGTGGTGCTCTCCCCCCAGGACGCCTTCTACGCGGAGAAGACGAGCCTGCCCCTCACGGAGTCTGCGGGGTACGTGTGCAGCGAGTTTGTCATGTGCTATCCCCCCGGCATCCCTATTTTGGCGCCGGGCGAGCGGATCACCCCGGAGATCGTCCAGTACATCCAGTACGCCAAGGAGAAGGGCTGCAGCATGACCGGCCCGGAAGACCCGGACATCCGCCGGTTGAATGTGTTGAAGGGAGTGTATTGACATGGAGTTTTGGTTTTCGGAGGAGCACACCCCCAATGTGAAGTTCTCCATCCGGGTGGACCGGCAGCTTTACAGCGGGAAAAGCGAGTTCCAGCGCATCGATGTGTTTGACTCCACAGAGTTTGGCCGCTTCCTCACCTTGGACGGCTATATGATGCTGACGGAAAAGGACGAGTTCATCTACCACGAGATGATCACCCACGTGCCCATGGCGGTGCACCCCCATGTGGAGAAAGTGCTGGTCATCGGCGCAGGGGACGGGGGCGTCATCCGGGAGCTGGTGCAGTACACGGACATCCAGCACATCGACATGGTGGAGATCGACCCCCTGGTGGTGGAGGTGTGCAAGAAGTACCTTCCCAAAACCGCCTGCCGCCTGGAGGACCCCAGGCTCACCATCCACTATGAGGATGGCCTGAAGTTTGTCCGCTTTAAAGAGAACGAGTACGATTTGATCATCGTGGACTCCACCGACCCCTTCGGCCCCGGGGAAGGCTTGTTCACCCGGGAGTTTTACGGCAACTGCTACAAGGCCCTGAAGGAGGACGGCATCCTCATCAACCAGCACGAGAGCCCCTTCTATCCCGGGGACGCCGCCGCCTGCCAGCGGGCCCATAAAAACATTGTGGAGAGCTTCCCCATCAGCAAGGTGTACCAGGCCCACATCCCCACCTACCCCTCGGGCCACTGGCTGTTTGGGTTTGCCTCGAAAAAATACCACCCCTTGAAAAACCTGGACGAAACCCGGTGGAATATGCGGGGCATCCCCTGCCGGTACTACACCACCACCCTGCATAAGGGCGCGTTTTACATCCCAGCTTATGTGGAGGAGCTTTTGAAATATGTTGAGTAAGAATGTTGAAACTTTCCTTTCCTGCGACAAGGAGTGGGAAGAGGCGGGCACCGTGCTGTTTGGCGCCCCCTTTGACTCCACCACCTCTTACCGGCCCGGATCCCGGTTTGGCAGCTCTGCCATCCGGCGGGAGTCCTACGGCATTGAGAGCTACAGCCCCTACCAGGACAAGGACCTGGAGGACATCGCCGTGTTTGACAGCGGGGACATCGAGCTTCCCCTGGGGGACGCCGCCCTATCCCTGGGGCAGATTGAGGAGCGGGCTGCCGCCATTTTAGAGGCGGGCAAGCGGTCCTTCCTGCTGGGGGGCGAACACCTGGTGACCTTGGGGGCCTTCCGGGCTGCTTTCCGGAAGTACCCAGACATCCACATCCTCCACTTCGACGCCCACGCCGACCTGCGGGACGACTACCTGGGGGTGAAGCTTTCCCACGCCTGCGTGCTGCGCCGGTGCTGGGAGCTTTGCGGGGACGGGAAGATCTTCCAGTTCGGTATCCGCTCCGGGGACCGGGAGGAGTTCCGCTGGGGGAAGGGCCACGTTTCCACCAACAAGTTTGACTTGATGGGCTTGGAAAACGCCCTGGACCAGCTGGGGGACAAGCCGGTGTACTTTACCCTGGACCTGGATGTGCTGGACCCCAGCGTGTTCCCGGGCACAGGCACCCCCGAGCCCGGCGGCGTCAGCTTTGAGGAGCTGCGGAAAGCCGTCACCCTGGTGTGCCAGCGGGCCAATGTGGTGGCCTGCGACGTCAACGAGCTCTCCCCGCCCTGCGACCAAAGCGGGGTGTCCACCATGGTGGCCTGCAAGGTTGTCCGGGAAATGTTGTTAGCCTTGCAATAAGGCACAGCACCAACCCTGAAAAAACCACGCGCTTCGTGTGCTGCTTTTTATCATATCAAAAAGGAGTTGTTTTCCATGAGCAAAGTTCTCATCATCGGCTGCGGCGGCGTGGCCAATGTGGCCATCCGCAAGTGCTGCCAGTGCAGCGACATCTTTACCGAAATCTGCATCGCCTCCCGCACCAAGTCCAAGTGCGACGCGGTGAAGGCCGATTTGGAGGGCAAGACCAAAACCGTCATCACCACCGCTCAGGTGGACGCCGACGACGCCTCCCAGGTGGCGGCCCTGATCCGGGAGTACCAGCCCGACCTGGTGATGAACATTGCCCTGCCCTACCAGGACCTGGCTATTATGGATGCCTGCCTGGAGTGCGGGGTCAACTACCTGGATACCGCCAACTATGAGCCCGAGGACCTGTCCGACCCGGCCTGGCGGGCCCAGTACGAGAAGCGCTGCAAAGAGGAGGGCTTCTCTGCCTATTTCGACTACTCCTACCAGTGGGCGTACAAAAAAAAGTTTGAAAAGGCCGGCCTGACCGCCCTGCTGGGCACCGGCTTCGACCCCGGCGTCACCCAGGCCTACTGCGCCTATGCCCAGAAGCACCTGTTCGATGAGATCGATACCATCGACATCCTGGATTGCAACGGCGGCGACCACGGCTACCCCTTTGCCACCAACTTCAACCCGGAAGTGAACCTGCGGGAAGTGTCCGCCCCCGGCTCCTATTGGGAGGACGGCCATTGGGTGGAGATCCCCGCCATGAGCGTCAAGCGGGAATACGATTTTGACCAGGTGGGCCACAAGGATATGTACCTCTTGCACCACGAGGAGATCGAATCCTTGGCCAAGAACATCCCCGGCGTGAAGCGGATCCGGTTCTTCATGACCTTCGGCCAGAGCTACCTGACCCACATGAAGTGTCTGGAAAACGTGGGGATGCTCTCTACCGAGCCTGTGGAATTTGAAGGCCACAAGATCGTACCCATCCAGTTCTTGAAGGCCCTGCTGCCCGACCCCGCCTCCCTGGGCCCCCGCACCGTGGGAAAGACCAACATCGGCTGCATCTTCACCGGCAAAAAGGACGGCAAGGAGAAGACCGCCTACATCTACAATGTGTGCGACCACCAGGAGTGCTACAAAGAGGTGGGCTCCCAGGCCATCTCCTACACCACCGGCGTGCCCGCCATGGTGGGGGCCATGATGCTCCTGACCGGCAAGTGGAACAAGCCCGGCGTGTACACCGTGGAAGAGTTTGATCCCGATCCCTACATGGACGCCCTGAACAAGTGGGGCCTGCCCTGGCAGATCGACGGCGCCCCTGTGCTGGTGGATTAAATGGGGGATACGCTGCGCACCCCCTATTTCCTGGTGGACGAGGGGCTTTTAAAGAAAAACCTGGAGATCCTCCGCCAAGTGGCCCAGGAGGCCGGCTGCAAGATCCTCCTGGCCCAGAAGGCCTTCTCCATGTTTGCCTGTTACCCGCTGATCAGCCGGTACCTGTCCGGTACCACCGCCAGCGGCCTGTTTGAGGCCCGCCTTGGCCGGGAGGAGTTCCCCGGGGAGGTCCACGTGTTTTCCCCGGCCTACCGGGAGGAGGAGCTGGACGAGCTGCTCTCCTACGCGGACCACTTTGTGTTCAACTCCCCCAGCCAGCTTCGGAAGTTTGGACAGCGGGCCAAGGAAGCGGGAAAGCAGGTGGGGCTTCGGGTCAACCCGGAGTGCTCCACCCAGGAGGGCCACGCCATTTACGACCCCTGTGCCCCCGGTTCCCGGTTGGGGACCACTTTGGAAAATTTTGACGGGAGCCTGCTGCCCCTGTTGGACGGGCTCCACTTCCATACCTTGTGTGAGCAAAACTCCGACGACTTGGAAACCACCGCCGCCGCCTTTGAGGAGAAGTTCGGGAAGTACCTCCCCGGGATGAAGTGGCTGAACCTGGGAGGCGGCCACCACATCACCCGGGCGGATTACGACATCCCCCGGTTGGTCCGGGTGGTGAAGCACTTCCGGGAGCGCTACGGCGTGGAGGTCTATCTGGAGCCGGGAGAGGCCGTGGTGCTAAACGCTGGGTTCCTGGTGTCCACCGTGCTGGAAGTGGTCCACAACGGCATGGATATCGCCATCCTGGACACCTCCGCTGCCTGCCATATGCCCGATGTACTGGAAATGCCCTACCGGCCCCCGGTGCGGGATTCCGGCAAGGCGGGGGAGAAGGCCCACACCTACCGGCTGGCCGGGCCCACCTGCCTGGCAGGGGACGTGATCGGGGATTATTCCTTCGACCAGCCCCTCACGGAGGGAAGCCAGGTGGTGCTGGAAGACATGGCCCTATACACCATGGTAAAGACCAATACCTTCAATGGGATGCCCCTGCCCGCCATCGCCCTGCGCCGCCAGGACGGGGAGGTGGAGCTGGTTCGCTCCTTTGGGTATGAGGACTTTAAAACCAGGCTTTCTTAAACGTCCCGTTTCCCTTGGGAAAGGGCCCTGTCTGTACAAACGAAGAAAGTGAAAACGCCCCCTGCACAGGAACGGTTTTCTGTGCAGGGGGCATTTGCTTGAGGGCGGCTTATTTTTCCGCGGTGAAAAAGAGCCTGCGGAAGCCCAGGAGCATTTGGCCCATGAAAGAAACTCCCACCCCAGGGAAGGGGCGGGAGTTTTTCATGGGAATTGTTTCGAGCCCGATGGGTTACGCATTCAGGGAAGCCACAATGGCGTCTTTCAAAGCTTCCAGCTGGGCGCGGCTGTCTTCCTTCAGGGAGGACTTCAACGTGACGGTGGGCTCCAAAAGGGTCATGTTCTTCATTTCCTCCAGGCGCAGCCGGATCAGCTTGCCGCTGGCGGGGGCCCAGCTGCCGTTTTCGATCAGGCCCACGGTGCGGTTCTGCACCATCAGGGCCTTCATGTCGTGGAGGAAGTTGTACATGGCGGGGTAGATGCCGTTGTTGTAGGTGGGGCAGGCCAGCACCATGTGGCTGCACCGGAACACCTCGCCGATCAGGTCGGAAACATGGGTGCTGGACACATCGTACACTTTCACGTTCTTCACGCCGGCCTCTGCCAGGCTGGAAGCCAACAGGTTAGCGGCGTTTTCCGTGTTGCCGTACATGGAGGCGTAGAAGATGGCCACAGCCTTCTCCTCCGGCTCATAGCGGCTCCACAGGTCATATTTGCCCAGCAGGTAGCCCAGGTCGCTGCGCCACACCGGCCCGTGAAGGGGGCAGATGGTGGCGATGTCCAGGCCGGACAGCTTCTTCAAGGCAGCCTGCACCTGGGTGCCATACTTGCCCACAATGTTGGAATAGTACCGGCGGGCGTCCTCCAGCCAGTCCTTGTCGAAGTCCACTTCGTCGTTGAACAGGGCTCCGTCCACCGCGCCGAAAGTGCCGAAGGCATCGGCGGAGAACAGGATTTTTTCGTTCTCCTCATAGGTTACCATCACCTCGGGCCAGTGGACCATGGGGGCGGTGTAGAACCGCAGGGTGTGCCGGCCCAGCTCCAGGGAGTCGCCCTCTTTCACCACAATGGCGTGCTTGTCCACATCGAAGTCGTAGAATTGGCGGATTATCTGGAAGGTCTTCTGGTTGCCCACAATTTTCAGGTTAGGATAGTAGGGCAGCAGCATTTCGATGGTGGCGCAGTGGTCAGGCTCCATGTGGTTGACGATCAGGTAATCCAGGGGCCGGCCGCCCAAGGTGGCCCGGACATTTTGGATAAATTGAAGGGCGATGGAGGAGTCCACCGTGTCCAGCAGAGCAGTTTTCTCGTCTAAAACCATATAGGAGTTGTAAGACACGCCCCGAGGGATGGGGAACAGGTTCTCAAACAGGTGCAAACGGCGGTCGCTGCCGCCCACCCATACAACCGAATCGCTGATGTTTCTTGTGTAGACCATATATGCGTTGCTCCTTGTATAATAGAGTAGTAGTTATTAGAGCCCCTCTCCAAGGGCTGTGTGCT
>ERZ827037.109-NODE-109-length-96118-cov-14.033603_pt1 | contig 96118 bp, 89 predicted proteins | sample MGYA00519924_ERZ827037 | MGnify/ENA primary metagenome ERZ827037 (study PRJEB31778, sample SAMEA3449250) | human gut metagenome | biome: human gut; feature: human-associated habitat; material: faeces | place: United Kingdom | collected 2010/2012 ... | reverse complement strand
CTTTGCGGACATTTAAGAAGATATAAAAAGATAGTCAAAAAGACATATATAATTTAAATATAATTTATTCATACTATTTTCCGCCTTTCTCTGTCAATTTTACGAATAATTTTTGTAAATTCATGGATGAAAAATGAAGGCTGCTGTCCGGGGGGATGGACGTTTTGTTATCTAATATATAGGCGATTTTCATATTGCCTAATTCGTCATGCCCGATCACGTTTTTATCTGAGCAATACTGATCAACTTCGTGAGAGATTCCTGAGACACTGTATCCTGTTTCTAAAAGACTCTCAACAGTATCTTGTAATATAATCTTTCCGTGATCGATCAAAACAACTTCTTCAATAATATTTGTTACTTCTTCAATCAAGTGTGTAGCGATAATGATTGTTCGTTCATTATTTTCAAAATCTTGTAAAAGCAGTTCATAAAACAGTTCTCTATGATTTGCATCTAATCCTAAGACTGGTTCGTCAAAGATTACATAAGGAATATTTAATGACAATGCCGCTGTTAATTTAAAAATGGATTGGTAACCTTTAGATAACGATCTGAATTTTTTGTTGATGTCAAGGTCAAACATTTTGGCAATAGTCAAGGCCTTATTTAAATCAAAACAATCATAAAACCGATTGATCCACCTGAAGTGTTCTTTTATTTTTAAATCTTTATCATATAAATCAGCTTCGCTCATACAAAACACTTTTTCGTGTACCTGCATATTTTCTTTTGCCGGAATGTCATCTACAAGAATCATTCCTTCGTCGGCAAAAATACGATTTGCGATTATATTGATAAGTGTAGATTTGCCCGCTCCGTTTCGCCCCAAAAGGCCGTAAATTTTTCCGAACTCAAAGGAAAATGAAACATCGTCAAGGGCTGTTAAATTATTATATTTTTTTGTGATATTTTTAATCTGAATTTTGTTCATGTTCAAAACCCCTTTCTATTAATGAAATAATTTCTTCTTTTTTCATATGCAGTTTGGATGCCTCTTGAATCAATGCAGCAACGTATTGTTCGTAAAACTGACTTTGCCGTTTTAATAGGATTTTATTGACTGCTCCCTTTTTTACAAACATGCCCAACCCTCTTTTCTTGTATATGATTTCCTCGTCTACTAAAAGATTCATTCCTTTTAAGACAGTATGAGGATTAATATTCAATAAAGAGGAGAGTTCATTTGTCGAAGGGATTTTTGTTTCTTCAGGAAACACTTTTGTAAAAATGGAGTCTTCAAGCTGCTCAGCTATTTGAATAAAAATAGGTTTTTCTATATTAGGATTGATATGCATCGTATCACCACCTTGTGCATTAGTTTGTTAGTTGAGTAACTAACTAGCTTTGAGTATAGTATATGTACGGAAGAATGTTTTGTCAATACTCAAAAAATAAAATATTTGAATTACTATTTACAAAATACAAACAAAATGATATCATAATGATATCAAACAAGAACAGGAGGGATAATGATGAAAGAAAAAGTACTGAATAATAAGAAAAACGGAATGCTTGTCTTGATTCTAACAACATTGTTGTATCTATTGTCAATCGCAGTCTGCGTTGTGGGAGCTATGATCGGAAATCCGTTGCTGCTCGGGATCAGTATTTTTTGGATGTGTGTAGGCTGGTTTCCGTATTGTGGACTGCGTGTGCTGAAACCTCAAGAAGCGCTTGTGTTGACATTGTTCGGAAAATATACAGGCACATTGAAAGGAGAAGGATTTTATGCGGTAAATCCGTTTTGTACAAGTGTAAATCCGGCGGCGGATACACATCTAAATCAAAGTGGTGATGTTGACAACAGTACAAGAAAATCTTCACTTTCAGGATTATTGGCAGGCACTTCGGAAAAATCCGGTTTGGAATCGGCAGGAAAGAAGATTTCTTTAAAGATTATGACTTTGAACAACAGCCGTCAAAAGATTAACGATTGTCTCGGAAATCCGGTAGAAATCGGTATTGCGGTGATGTGGCGAGTTGTAGATACGTCAAAAGCGGTTTTTAACGTAGATAATTATAAAGAATATCTTTCTCTTCAGCGTGATACAGCTCTTAGGAATATTGTACGTGTTTATCCGTATGATGTTTCTCCGAATGTAGATACAACCGGCGATGGTGTAGCAGACGAGGGAAGTCTGAGAGGCTCCAGCGAGGTAGTGGCTGCAAGAATTCGTGATGAGATTCAAAAAAGAGTAAGTGAGGCAGGTCTGGAAATTCTGGAAGCAAGAATCACATATCTTGCCTATGCGCCGGAGATTGCGGCAGTGATGCTTCAAAGACAGCAGGCATCGGCTATTATAGACGCAAGAAAAATGATTGTAGATGGAGCGGTCGGAATGGTAGAAATGGCGCTTGATCGTCTCAGCGAAAAGAAAGTTGTAGAACTGGATGAAGAAAGAAAAGCTGCAATGGTTTCAAATCTTCTTGTCGTCTTGTGCGGCAACAAAGATGCGCAGCCTATTGTAAATTCGGGAAGTTTGTATTGATCATGGCAGATCAGAAAAAGAAACAGATTCCGCTTCGGCTTTCTGCAAAATTGTATGATGCCGTGGCAGCTTGGGCAGAAGATGATTTTCGCTCAGTCAACGGGCAGATTGAATATTTGCTGACCGAGTGTGTAAGGCAGAGAAAGAAAAACGGAAAATATGTATCGGAACATTTAGATGAACATCCTGAATTTGATATAAAATAAGAAGAATGATAAAAAAGAAACTGTATTGCAAATAGATATGAAATTCGTTTGCAGTACAGTTTTTTTCAACAGTGGTCGTTAAAGTCTAAGACTGCCGAAGAAGAGCTTTCAAAAGTTTTGTTTTATGATATACTGATAAACGAAAAGAAAAACAGCAGCGCAGCGAATGGAAGCTGTCATATTTGAATCGCACAGTCATAGAAGAGAGGAGTGGAGAAAAGTATGCGCGAAATGGAGTTTACGATTGAAGACACAGAAGCTTTAAAGCCGGGGATGGAAGTGGGAGTGACAGAAGGAGTCCTTCCGACGTCTTATTACTACACGATCGAGCACGCACTCGGGATGAGCGCTAATTTCAAACAGGCAGAGCGGTTAAAAACCAGAAGAGGAATTGTGAAAGAATTAAAAGAAACGCCGCAGTTTCATATTGCAGTATTGGAATTTGACGAGTAGCATATTAAAATGCTGCTTGTTAAAAAAGAAATAAAATGTTATAGTATGAATAAAACTAATAACATTTAAAAAGCTTGATACAAACAAGGCGGGGGAGATAAACTGATGAGCCAAAACGCAGAATCAAAATTTGTCAATACGAAAAATAAAAAATTTGATTTTTTTAAAAGTTGTATAAAAAAAGAAGTATGGGAATTATTTTGCAAGAAATTTAAAAGTGATGTTACAGCAGCATCATATAAATCCGATCTGTCAGAATTTTGTCGCTTTACGGAAAAGTGTTTTCAGGAAACAGATTTTTCGGATGTACAGAAATATTATATCTATATGCAAAAAAAGATAAAAAATGGACAGATCGGTCCATTGACAGTGACAAAAAAATTCAGGGAACTTCATTCTTTTTCAAAATTTTTGTTAGAAGAGTGGAGCGACAGATTAGAAGATGAGTCAAAAACAAGTTCGTTTAAAGACTATTTTGAACCGTATTTGAAACAACTGGTAAAGGAAAAAGAGTTGGCGAGGATGATTCCTTTGGAGCATATAGATCGATTGTTGACAGCATCGGCGGAAAATCATATGGTGTATACGATCTTAACTTTAATGTATAGGGCAGGACTGTCCTCTACGGAAATTATAGCATTGAAAGGGCCGGAAGATTTTGTACAGTATGGCGACGGATTGTATGTGTTTTTAAAAGGAAGGCAAGAGCCGTGTTATATACCGGAAGATGCAAAAGAAATTTTGTTTTCTTATTTGGAAGAATGGGAAGAAGGAAGATCCCTTTTTTATAATCGGAGCAAAAATCCTCTGAATACGATGTATATCAGCCGAATGATGAAGAAGTATTGTGAAAAGGCAAAAATTCCATCTTACAGCGCAGAAGCAGTGAGAAATTGCTGTGCGTTTAATTTGTTTGCATATGGTGCGACTGAAGAACAGGTATCGGATCAAATGGGAAGAACTGTGTGTCAGATCAAACGGTACAAAGGGATGGGATATAAAAAGAATCTGAAAAAACGCTCGGCAGATCTTGTGAAGATCCGAATCGAGCGTCCGATATAGAAAAACCTTTTGCTATTTTCTGCTGTGGAATATTTTAAAGGTATTTGCGGATCAGGCAGGAGATGATCCCCGCTGCACAAAGTCCGAATAAAACATTATGCATAGAACCGTATACTTCAAGTCCGCCCTTTAGTCCATAGATGATATCCGGAGTTTCGGGAAGAAACCGATTGATCCAGAATGCAGCATAGGAGGTGAGAAATACAAGTAAGAAAGAATTCAGTCCTCTGCCGGTATCTTCTTTGTGAACTCCCCATTGATCTCGAACTCTTACTTTCGTCATAGACCAGAGAAGTGCAATAAATTCGCTTAAAAGAAAAATAAGCGCAACAGATAAGTATGCGGCAAGTGAGAGAGGAACGGTTTTTGTATTAACAGCTTCCATAATATCTCCGTAGGGCGCACTTGCACGGAGAAATGTCCAAGAGGCGAATATCATGACAGCTAAAATTAAAAGAGCCGTCAGGCTGCGGATCAGAGAAGCGGAAATGTTGGAAAGGATACGTCCTCCTTTTCTGATAGGTGCAGCCAGAGGTATTTTAGAATTTTTTCTTCGTTTTTTCTTTTTGGTACGGTCATCGGGATCGGTGTGATCATAGTCACTGTTTTCATCATCACTTTCGTAGTATTCATCTTCATAGTCATCATCATAATAATCGTCATCATAATAATCGTCATCATCATCATAGTCGTTATAGATGTCGTTACTTGACCTATATTCATTTGGAACGTATTCCTCATATGTCACTTCAAAATCATCATCAAATAACTCTTCAAATTCAGGATTTTTTCTCATAAAATAAAACTCCTTTTTTGGATAAGCTGATATAAAATTATTTCCTTATGTTATAACTTTTCCAAAAGAGATACAAGTGATAAAAGAGAATTTAAGAAATTTTTCATTGTTCTTTATGCGCCTTACGAAAGTGTAAGATGCATGCTTGGAAATGTAAGACAATCCATGTGGAAAAAATTTTTCTTTTTTCTACAATAAATACATACAGATATTTAGGAGGTAAAATGAGATGAAATTGTCTGTGAGCAGAATTGTCGGACGGCTGATCGGATGGCTGATGATCTTATTTATTGTTTTGATCATTATGCCGATTGGAATGATTTCTTCTATATTTTCATATTGTTTTAAAAATCTTTCCCAAATCTTAAGAAATACCTCGATGTTATCTTAAGAAGGGTCAAGTATTATTTAGGCTGTAAATAATAGCATTAAGAAATGAGAGATGAAAAAACGCTGTGTTTCAGCCCGTTAGGAGCATATGGAACACACTGAGGAGGAAAAGTTATATGAAATACATTACGTTTGCAGTTCCGTGTTATAATTCTGAAAATTATATGAGAAGATGTGTGGATTCTCTTCTTATCGGAGGGAAAGATGTAGAAATTATTCTGATCGATGACGGTTCTTCTGATCGTACTGCACAGATTGCCGATGAATATGAGATTGAATACCCGGATATTGTACGTGTTGTGCATAAGGAAAACGGGGGACATGGTTCCGGTGTGAATAAAGGACTCGAGTTGGCAAACGGTATTTATTATAAAGTCGTAGATTCGGATGACTGGTTTGATAAAGAATCATATCAGAAACTTCTTGTCAAGCTAAAAGCGTTTACAGGCGAGCGTCCGGATCTGATCGTATGTAATTATGTATACGATCACCTTGATGAAGGAATAAAAAAATCAATGGATTACAAAAATGTATTTCCGATTGAAAAACAGTGCACATGGGATGAAATCGGAAAGTTTTATCCGTCCCAATATTTGATCATGCACTCGCTCATGTTTCAGGCGAAAGTGCTCAGAGAATCTGAAGTGAAACTGCCGGAGCATACATTTTATGTAGATAATCTGTTTTCATATAAGCCGCTTCCGTACGCCGAGACTATTTATTATATGGACATCGATCTGTATCATTATTACCTGGGCAGAGATGATCAATCTGTAAATGAAAAGGTGCTTATGAAAAGGATCGATCAGCAGATCTTGGTAACAGATCTTGTAACCCGCAGCGTTGATCTGGCGGAAGTAAAGAAAATCCATCCGAAATTAGAAGCATACATGGTGCGAAATATTTCAATTATGCTTACAATTTCATCTATCCATCTGCTCCTTATCGATACAGCCGATTCCTATAAAAAGCGAAAAGATATGTGGAATCATGTAAAAGAGTATAATGAAGCTCTTTACTATCGGCTTCGCTTTCGTACTTTGAGCGGTTTTACATATTTACCCGGAAAGATCGGCACAAGCTTGACAATCGGGGGATATCGTCTTGCAAAAAAAGTATATCGCTTTCAATAAAGAACGATGATCGGTAAAAAAGACAAAAGGAAAAATGTATTGTTAATCCGGAAGATTTACATTACAGGGGGAAAGGATGAACTAATATGACAGAAATATACATAGCATTTGTAGATACACCGGGAATTTTTGCTTCGATTATTCGAAGAGTAATTAAACAAAAATATATTCATGTGGCAATCGGGCTTGATGAGAATCTGGATGAAGCATACAGTATCGGAAGGAGACATCCGTCGATTCCTCTGATTGCAGGATTTGAAAAAGAAGAGAAAAGAAAAATTTTGCGGGCATTTCCGGGAGCGGATTATATGATCTGCTCAATTCCATGCACTCAAGAACAAAAGCAGTTTATTAAAGAGGAGCTTCATGAGGCGATGAAGAACAGATATCGCTATCATTATACAATTCTCGGACTTCCGTTTTTACTTTTCGGAAAACCGTTTTATCAAAAAAATCATTACACATGTTCTTCCTATGCTGCCGAGTTGCTTGAAAAGGCAGGCGTCTGTACATGGAACAAGCATTTTTCGCTTGTTACGCCAAAGGATTTTTATGAATATAAGGGGAAACAGAAAATTTTTGAAGGTAGTTTGAGAGAACTTACCGAAAGAGAGAAAAAGACATATCCGGAGTATGGAACACTTACTTTTCCGCCGATATCCCGCCCGGCATATCTATCTGCTGCGGGAAATTATATAACAATGGCGCATGTACATAATGTCCGGGAAGAAGAAAGAAAAGGACGGAGGAGAAGGTATGAGCGTTAAGAAACGAATTCTTGAAGTAACGATTTTCTTACTTGTAATGTTTTTGACGTTTTATACACTTTTCAGTGGGAAAAATCTTGGTGAAATTGCAAATGCCGTTTCAAAAATGTCAGTAGGATACTTGGTTCCGGCGGCTGCTCTTGCTATCTTTTTTGTATGCGCAGAAGGATATATGATCTGGTATCTGCTTCAGGCAATGAAAGCAAACCGAAGAAAAGAAGGAAGTTCTTTGATTCGTTGTATCCAATACTCTTTTATCGGATTTTTCTATTCTGGCATTACGCCGTCTGCAACAGGAGGACAGCCTGTGCAGCTCTATTATATGAGCAAAGACGGGAACAGAGGATCGGACAGTACGGTTGTGCTTATGACAGTTGCTGTTGTTTATAAATTTGTACTTGTAATTTTAGGAGCGGCGATTTTATTATTTTGGTACCGGCCTCTCTATTCGGAGTTAGGGAAATTTTTCCCTCTCTATCTTTTCGGACTTTTATTAAATGTAATTTTAGTTGTGGTCATAGCGGGAATTATGTTGATGCCGAATATTATGCTGCGATGTGCGCTTTTTTTTGAAAAGCTGTTTGTTAAAATGAGCATTTTGAAACCTTCTGAAAAGCGTCCTGAAAAAATTCACGAGTTTATCGGAAGTTATCAAAACGCAGTTTCATGGCTTAGGACACATAAAGGAAAGCTTTTGTTTATTGTGCTTGTTACATTTTTACAAAGATGTAGCGTATTTCTTTTGACATATATGGTATACCTTGGATTCGGGCTGCACGGAACCGGAATGATGAAAGTTATCCTTCTTCAAGCCGCAGTCTATATAGCGGTAGATATGCTTCCGCTTCCGGGAGCGCAGGGAATTACAGAGCTGATGTATCAAACTGTGTTTGCCCATGTATTTACCGGTACATATCTTATACCGTCCATGCTTGTAAGCAGAGGAATTAATTTCTACTTTTTGCTCATTGTCAGTCTTATTATTGTTTTGGTAAATAAAATTCGGTATAAATCGACGGTTTGCCGGAATGTAAAGATTGAAAACGAATAAAAGAGAAACAATAGATAATCATAAAAATAATAAAAAAGCATAGGTAAAATCTACTTGACAACTCCTTGCAGACATCTCAAAATGAATGAGAGAAAATGGTTTGCAAGGAGTTTTTTATGAATATTATAAATGTGGAACATCTCTATAAAATATACGGTGAGAAAATAATATTTGACGATGCGTCATTCGGAATTCAAAAAGGAGATAAAATCGGGATCGTAGGGATCAACGGTACCGGAAAATCAACGCTTCTTAAAATGATAGCAGGAGAAGAAACACCGGATAAAGGACAGATTATAAAACAAAATGGACTGAAGCTTGCCTATGTGCCGCAAAATCCGGTTTTTTCAGAAGACAGTACGATTCGGTCATATGCATTAAAAAAAGGGGAAGAGAATTGGAAAGTAGAAAGTAATCTGACGGAATTAAATATCACCCGGTTTGATCAGAAAATCGAGCATTTATCAGGAGGACAGAAAAAACGGGTTGTGCTTGCAAAAATACTGTCAGATGATTTTGACGTACTTTTGCTGGATGAGCCTACGAACCATTTGGATGAAGCGATGATCCGATGGCTGGAAGAATATCTTCGGTCCTATAAAGGAACCGTTATTATGGTAACTCACGACCGGTATTTTCTTGACAGAGTTACAAATCGTATTTTGGAGATCAGTCATGGAAAAATGTATGGATACGACTCTGACTACTCAGGGTTTCTTGAACTGAAGGCGCAAAGAGAAGAGATGGAATCAGCATCTGAACGAAAGAGACAGAGTGTTTTGAGAATGGAACTTGAATGGGCGAAACGCGGGTGTCGTGCCAGAACAACGAAACAAAGAGCGAGACTGGAGCGTCTTGAACAACTGAAAAACGGAAATACTCCGATAAAAGATCAAACAGTAGAACTTGATTCGGTAGAAACCAGAATGGGGAAAAAGACGATCGAACTTCATCATGTGAGTAAAAAATACGGAGAAAAAGTGATACTGGATGATTTCAGTTATATTGTGTTAAAAAATCAAAGACTTGGAATCATAGGACCAAATGGATGCGGAAAATCAACTCTTATGAAAATGATCGCGGGACAGGTGATTCCGGACAGTGGAAACATTGAGATCGGAGAAACGATCAAGATCGGATATTTTGCACAGGAAGAACAAGAGATGGATCCTTCTCAAAGAGTGATCGATTATGTGAAAGATATTGCAGAATATATTACGACACGAGAAGGAAAAATCAGTGCGTCAGCGTTGTTGGAGCGTTTTTTGTTTACTCCTGATATGCAGTATGCTCCGATAGGTAAACTTTCGGGCGGAGAGAAGAGAAGGCTGCATCTTCTTGGCGTACTTGCCGAAAATGCAAATGTTCTTTTGTTTGACGAGGCGGGAAATAATCTTGATATTCCCACACTTACGATTTTGGAAGATTATTTAAACTCTTTTTCGGGAATCGTGATCACCGTATCGCATGACCGCTATTTTTTAGATAACATTGTGGATCGCATTTTCGAGTTAGATGGGAAGGGGCATATCCGTCAGTTTGAAGGAGGATATACCGATTATTTGAATGTAAAGAAAAGAGAATCTGCATCAACGCAGTTTACAGACAAAACCGAAAATTCGCGCGGAAATCTTCCGAAAGATCCTGCGGAAAGTAATCCGAAAAGCTGGAAACAAAATGCGCCGCAGAAGGTTAAATTTTCTTATAAAGAACAAAGAGAATTTGAGACGATTGATGACGATATCGCAGCGCTTGAAGAAAGAATAGAAAAAATTAAAATGCAGATCAATGCGAATGCGACCAATTCTGTTAAACTAAAAGAGTTATTTGAGGAACAGGAGAAAGTACAGGCACAGCTTGACGAAAAAACAGAAAGATGGGTTTATTTAAACGAGATTGCAGAAAAGATCGGCTGCGTATAACTTTTGATTTCATTCTTGATTTTAGACTGACTGAACGGTCATCAAATATGTAAAAATTTTAGCACAACATCTTGACAAAGAATAGCTGAGTTGGTAATATTATAAAATATAAAAACAGAACGCACTCTGTTTTTTTAGAGAAGAAGGAGAGGAACACATGAGAAGTCAGGTATTTTCATTGCTTGTAGACAATAATCCGGGAGTGTTGAGCCGTATTGCAGGGTTATTCAGCAGACGCGGATACAGTATAGACAGCATCACGGCAGGTGCGACGACCGATACGAGGTTTACGAGGATTACAGTAGTTGCATCGGGGGATGAGCTGATTTTATCCCAGATAGAAAAACAGGTAAGGAAGCTGGAAGATGTCGTTGATATAAAAGTTTTGAAAGACGGAGAGTCAGTATACCGCGAACTGATCATGGTAAAACTGCGGGCAAACGCATCCCAAAGGGGCGAGATTATTTCAGTGGCAGATATTTTCAGAGCGAAGATAGTTGATGTCGAAGAGGACTCGCTGATCATCGAACTCACCGGAACTCAGAGTAAACTGGAAGCTTTTCTGAATCTTCTTCGAGGATATGAGATACTGGAACTTGCAAGAACAGGTATTACAGGTCTTTCCAGAGGAAGTAAGGATGTAGCATATTTTTAATTATCATTTAGGAGGAATGCAAAATGGCAGCAAAAATTTATTATCAGGAAGATTGTAATCTCTCACTTCTTGAGGGAAAAACAATCGCGATCATCGGTTATGGAAGTCAGGGACATGCTCATGCACTGAATCTGAAAGAATCAGGATGCAATGTCGTGATCGGACTTTATGAAGGAAGCAGATCATGGGCAAAAGCAGAAGCGCAGGGATTTGAAGTATATACAGCGGCAGAAGCGGCAAAAAAAGCAGATATTATTATGATCCTGATTAATGATGAGAAACAGGCTGCTTTATATAAAAACGATATTGAGCCGAATCTTGAAGAAGGTAATATGCTGATGTTTGCACACGGCTTTAACATTCATTTCGGACAAATCGTTCCGCCGGCGAACGTAGATGTGACAATGATCGCTCCGAAAGCTCCGGGACATACTGTAAGAAGCGAGTATCAGGTTGGAAAAGGAACTCCTTGCCTTGTAGCTGTAGAGCAGGATTATACAGGAAAAGCTCTTGATAAAGCTCTCGCATATGGTCTTGCGATCGGAGGAGCAAGAGCCGGTATCCTCGAGACTACATTCCGTACAGAGACAGAGACAGACCTTTTCGGCGAACAGGCGGTTCTTTGCGGCGGTGTGTGCGCTCTTATGCAGGCAGGCTTTGAGACACTTGTAGAAGCGGGATACGATCCGAGAAATGCATATTTTGAGTGTATTCATGAGATGAAGCTTATTGTTGATTTGATCTATCAGTCCGGTTTTGCAGGAATGAGATATTCGATTTCCAATACTGCCGAATATGGTGATTACATAACAGGACCGAAGATCATTACAGATGATACGAAGAAAGCGATGAAGCAGATTTTGACAGATATTCAGGATGGTACGTTTGCAAAAGACTTTCTTCTGGATATGTCCGAAGCCGGAGGTCAGGCACATTTCCGCGCAATGAGAAAACTTGCGTCAGAGCATCCGGCAGAGAAAGTAGGAGAAGAGATCAGAAAACTTTACAGTTGGAGCGATGAAGATAAACTGATCAATAACTAATAGGATATAATTACAAAAAGACGCCTTGCATTACGCGAAGCGTCTTTTTGTATGAAAATGTCTTTTTGTTTATGATGATAAGATTATGTACAAAAAAAGACATCTGCCTGACGGGAGCAAATGTCTTTTCTATTTTTATCAATTCTATTAATAAGATTAAGCAATGCTGCTTACAGCTTTGGAAAGACGAGAAATCTTTCTGGAAACAGTTTTTTTGTGATAAACACCTTTTGTTCCAGCTTTGGAAATCTCGACGATCGCTGCGCGAAGAGCAGTCTTAGCAGTTTCAGCGTCTTTAGCGGCAACTGCAGCTTCCACTTTCTTTACAGCAGTTTTTACTTTAGACTTAATTGCTTTGTTTCTTGCAGCTTTTGTCTCGTTTACTAAAATTCTTTTCTTAGCAGACTTAATGTTAGCCAATGCGTACACCTCCAAATATATCTATGATTTCAAATGTAATTTGAGTTTCCGCAGACTCGGACACGGACGTTCTGCTGAAACATACTCATTTATTTTATGCCAACTCTAAAGGGTTGTCAATACATATTTTAATAAATATTGGGAATTATGGAACATATATAGAGAAAAACTGCATTATTTGGAAAACCGGAATAAAAAAACACAGTATCTGCATTAAAAAGACGGTTTGAATATAAAAACAGCAGGAATACTATAATAAGAACATAAAAAGCGAGGATGAGATATGATAAAAAATTATAGTGTGCGGACAGATCTTGCGCTTGAAGAAAAAGAAAGGTTTGAATCAGATCATGTAGAAATATCAGGGGTAGTTCTTGAAGAAGATTATGATGAAGCATCAGAACTTCGTGTTACAAGAGTGGAGATCAAAACAGAAAACGGAGCAAAGGCAATGGGAAAACCTGTAGGAACTTATTTGACGATAGAAACTCCTAATTTGGCAATGCCTGATGAAAAAAGTCAGACCGTGATTGCCGAAAAGGTATGTTCTTTTATAAAGGAACTGATCCGAAAATTTGAAGTAAAAGATAAAGATCTATCTATTCTTGTAGTAGGGCTGGGGAATAGAGAAGTTACTCCGGATTCACTGGGACCTTGCGTGGCAGATCATTTATCCGTGACGCGGCATATTGTAAAAGAATATGGAAAATATGCAATAGGAGTCGACGACGCGCCGATGATCAGCGCTGTCGTGCCGGGAGTGATGGGGCAAACGGGAATGGAAAGTGCGGAGATCGTGCGTGGGATTGTATCGGAAACGAATCCTGATGTTATTATTGCAGTTGATGCATTGGCAGCAAGAAACAGTAAGCGATTGAACCGGACGATTCAGATCGCAGATACCGGGATTCATCCCGGAAGTGGAGTGGGGAATCACAGAAACGGGATGACAATGGAAACATTAGGAGTACCTGTTATCGGAATCGGTGTGCCGACAGTTGTAGACGCAGCAACGATTGTAAATGATACAATGGAAAACTTTATAAGGGCTCTTGAATCTTCGGATTCTTTAAAAGGAGTCGGGGAAGTGCTGCGTTCCTATAACGCCGGAGAAAAATATGAATTTGTAAAAGAGCTGATCTCTCCTCATTTAAACGGAATGTTTGTCACGCCTAAAGATGTTGATGAAATGGTTCATCATATCAGTCATACTTTATCGGAAGCGATCAATATGCTTTTTTCGGCCGGTTCAGGCAGATCGGAAGCATAAGAGAAAAGAACAAAGCATACACTGTCAGAAGTAATAGAAAGGACGATGTCTGATGGCGGATCGATTTCGGATATTAGAAAAAGAACGAGAACGGAAGAAGCGGATGATCCGGTTTCTGTTTTTCTTTCTGGCAATGATTTGTTTGATTTCGGAAGGAATGTGGTCGGCTCGAATGTATGGTTTCCAAACTCATATTTTTTCGGGTGCGGAAGAGATGTACATGCCGCGGCTTGCATATTTGAACAGAAGCCCGCAAAAAACAGTTCACGAGTTTTTTATAGAACAATCTTATCTGTTTCTTCCGACAGCAGGGTATGCGATGGAGCATAGGAGAGAGGAATTTACGGCAGAAGATCAAGAAACTGTTGCTCAAATTTTAGAGGCGCAGGCAAACGATGAGAACTGTATCGATGAAAACGGAAATCTTATTAGTAAAGAGTCTCCTGAAACGGCGCAAAATGTGCAGCCGTCGGGAGAAACGTCACTTTCTTCTGTCGATATGTCTATTGAGAGGTTAAGAGATTTTGATTATTTGCTTAGTAATTTTTATACGGTAGACAGCTCTACGATGATTGGTCCTGAACAGTTGAATGCAGATGACCTTCTTGGGAGGAGTATGAAGATCAATAAAAAGGAAGATGGTCCGAAAGTATTGATATTTCATACTCATTCACAGGAGGAATTTGTCGATTCAATTCCGGGAGATCCTGCCACAAGTATTGTCGGAATAGGGGAATATCTGACAGAGCTTTTAAATAAGCGGGGAATCAAAACAATCCATGACACAGGGGTATATGATATTATTAACGGACAGCTCGACAGGAGTAATGCATATGAAAACGCAGAAGCGTCTGTCAGACCGATTCTGGAGGCAAACCCAACGATCGAGGTGGCAATCGACCTTCATAGGGATGGCGTTGCCGAGGGAACGCACTTAGTCACAGAAATAAACGGAAAGCCGACTGCAAAGATCATGTATTTTAATGGATTGAGCCGATCTCGCACAAACGGAGATATCGATTATCTTTATAATCCGTACATACAGGATAATCTGGCGTTTTCTCTTCAGATGCAGCTTGCGTCAGAACGAATGTATCCCGGGTTTGCAAGACATATTTATCTGCGGGCATATAGATATAATCTGCATCTGCTGCCGAAGTCTCTGTTGATTGAAGCCGGTGCGCAGACAAATACTGTAGAAGAAATGAAAAATGCGATGGAGGTCGTGGCAGATACGCTGTGTGAAGTTATACTGGAATGACAAGGATTCTATTTACAAGATCGAAAACGGGTGGTATCATAGAAAATGATACCCTCAGATGAAAGGAACAACATCCGGCATCTGAGGGTACAATCTCGTTATAGCGTGAAACAAAATTAGTGCGGCATAAGAAAAGAAGTCGAGAAAAATAGAAGGAATGATCCGGTAAAGGAGAAGGTAAATGGCTGGAAATAATACATATGATGCAGGGAGTATTTCTGTATTGGAAGGATTAGAGGCGGTACGAAAACGCCCGGGAATGTATATCGGAAGTGTATCGACAAAAGGTCTGAATCATCTTATTTATGAAATTGTGGACAATTCCGTGGATGAACATCTGGCAGGATTTTGTACGGAAATCCGTGTTGTTTTAGAAAAAGACGGAACGGCAACAGTAACCGATAACGGGAGGGGAATTCCGGTTGATATGCATCAAAAAGGAATTTCTGCGGCAAGGCTTGTGTTTACCACACTTCATGCAGGGGGAAAATTTGACGATTCGGCGTATAAGACAAGCGGAGGTCTTCATGGCGTCGGTTCTTCTGTTGTAAATGCACTTTCTACATATATGGATGTTAAGATCAGCCGTGATGGGGCGGTATACCATGACAGATATGAGCGCGGAGTTCCTGTCATTGAACTGGAAAACGGACTTCTTCCTAAGATCGGAAAGACAAAAAAGACAGGAACAACAATTAATTTTCTGCCTGATGATACGATTTTTGAAAAGACGAAGTTCCGGGCGGAGGAAGTAAAAAGCAGGCTGCATGAAACAGCATATCTTAACCCGGAACTGACGATAATATTCGAAGATAAAAGAGGAGATCAGACCGAGCATATCGAATATCATGAACCGGAGGGAATCATCGGGTTTATCAGAGATCTGAATAAGAAAAAAGAGGCGCTTCATGAGCCTGTTTATTTTAAAGGGGAAGCAGACGGTATTGAAGTGGAGGCGGCATTTCAGTATGTTAATGAATTTCATGAGAATGTGCTCGGTTTCTGCAACAATATTTACAATGCCGAGGGCGGAACGCATTTAACCGGATTTAAAACGACATTTACGACGGTTATGAATCAGTATGCAAGAGAAATCGGTATTTTAAAAGAGAAGGATACGAACTTTACGGGAGCTGATATCCGAAACGGGATGACAGCGATTATTTCGATCAAACATCCGGATCCTAGATTTGAAGGGCAGACAAAGACAAAACTGGACAATCCCGACGCGGCAAAAGCGGTCGGTAAAGTTGCGGGAGATGAAATTGTTCTTTATTTTGACCGTAACCTGGACGTTTTAAAAACGGTATTGTCAAGTGCGGAAAAGGCGGCGAAAATCCGTAAGACAGAAGAAAAGGCGAAAACGAATCTTTTGACGAAGCAAAAATATTCGTTTGACAGTAACGGAAAACTCGCAAACTGCGAGAGCAGAGATCCGAAAAAGTGCGAGATATTTATTGTTGAGGGAGATTCGGCGGGAGGTTCGGCAAAAACGGCCAGAAACAGAAACTTTCAGGCGATTCTTCCTATTCGCGGGAAAATATTAAACGTGGAGAAAGCAAGTATTGATAAAGTCCTTGCGAATGCAGAAATAAAAACGATGATCAATGCGTTCGGATGTGGATTTTCCGAAGGATACGGCAATGACTTCGATATTACAAAGCTTCGATACGATAAGATCATAATTATGGCAGATGCAGATGTAGACGGAGCTCATATTTCAACACTTTTGCTGACGCTGTTCTATCGGTTTATGCCGGAACTGATTTATGAGGGGCACGTGTATATTGCAATGCCGCCGCTTTATAAGGCAATGCCGAAAAGCGGAGAAGAGGAATATCTTTACGATGATAAGGCGCTTGAAAAATATCGAAGGACACACAAAGGACCGTTTACTCTTCAGAGGTATAAAGGGCTTGGAGAGATGGATGCAGAACAGTTGTGGGAAACAACACTTGATCCTAAAAGACGTCTTTTAAAGCTTGTTGAGATTGAAGATGCGAGAATGGCTTCCGGTGTGACTGAGATGCTTATGGGAACGGAAGTGCCTCCGCGGCGGGCATTCATCTATGAAAATGCGACAGAGGCGGAACTTGATATATAATCTGTATGACGAAACAGAGTCGACGTGATTTGTGTCAGAAAATGGATTTGCTTTGTGTCATATGAGCAAAATGAAATGAAGGAGACGAGAAATGAACAGTGAATCACAGATCATAAGAACGGAATATTCGGATCTTATGAAAAAATCATATATTGATTATGCGATGAGCGTAATTATTTCCAGGGCACTTCCGGATGTAAGAGACGGACTGAAGCCGGTTCAGCGCCGTACGCTTTATGATATGTACGAACTGGGAATCCGCTATGATAAGCCGTACAGAAAATGCGCGCGTATTGTCGGAGATACGATGGGTAAATATCATCCTCACGGCGACAGTTCGATCTACGAATCTCTTGTTGTTATGGCTCAGGAGTTTAAAAAAGGAATGGTACTTGTAGACGGTCACGGAAACTTCGGTTCGATAGAAGGTGACGGCGCTGCGGCAATGCGTTATACTGAGGCAAGACTGACGAAATTCACGCAGGAAGTCTGCCTTGCAGATCTAGATAAAGATGTGGTAGATTTCGGACCGAATTTTGACGAAACAGAAAAAGAACCGCTTGTACTTCCGATGCGTGTGCCAAACCTCCTCGTAAACGGAGCGGAAGGAATTGCGGTAGGTATGGCGACAAGTATACCGCCTCATAATCTCGGAGAAGTGATCGATGCGGTAAAGGCATATATTAAAAACGATTCGATCACTACAAAACAACTGATGAAATACATAAAAGGGCCTGATTTTCCGACAGGCGGAATTGTTGTTAATAAAGATGATCTGATCAATATATATGAAACGGGACAGGGAAAGATCAAAGTCCGGGGAAAAGTAGAGACAGAAGAATTAAAAGGCGGCAAAAAGCAGCTTGTGATCAGTGAGATCCCATACACGATGATCGGAGCGGGAATAGGGAAGTTTTTAAATGATGTAGCCGGTCTGGTAGAGACAAAGAAAACAACAGATATCACAGATATTTCAAACCAATCTTCCAAAGAAGGAATTCGGATTGTGTTGGAATTAAAAAAAGGCGCAGATGTAGAAAATCTAAAAAATATGCTTTATAAAAAGACGCGCCTTGAAGACACATTCGGCGTGAATATGCTTGCAGTTGCAGACGGAAGACCGGAAACACTCGGACTTAAGAAGATCATTGAGCATCATGTAGATTTTCGATTTGAACTGGCGACGAGAAAATACAAAACACTTCTTGCAAAAGAACAGGAAAAAAGTGAGGTGCAGGAGGGGTTGATCAAAGCATGTGATGTGATCGATCTTATTATTGAAATCCTTCGAGGCAGTAAATCTGTAAAAGATGCAAAAGCATGTCTTGTAAATGGCGTAACAGATAATATTAAGTTTAAATCTTCTATTTCCAAAAAGATGGCGGTGCTTTTACGCTTTACAGAACGTCAGGCTGCTGCCATCCTCGAGATGCGCTTATATCGCCTCATCGGTCTGGAAGTACAGGCTTTGATCGCGGAACATGAACAGACGGTGAAGAATATTGCGCGTTATGAAGATATTCTCAATAATTATGATTCTATGGCGCAAGTTATTGTGGAAGAACTTGAATCGTTTAAAGAAGAATATGCAAAAGCGCGCCGTACAGTCATTGAAAATGCTGAAGAAGCCGTTTTTGAAGAGAAGAAGATCGAAGAACAGGAAGTCGTATTTTTGATGGATCGGTTCGGATATGCAAGAATAGTAGACGTTGCCGTTTACGAAAGAAATAAGGAAGCGGCGGATAGTGAGAATAAGTATATTGTCCATTGTATGAACACGGGGAAAATATGTATTTTTACCAATAGCGGGAAAATGCACCAGGTGAAAGTAATTGATCTTCCTTATGGAAAATTCAGGGATAAAGGAGTTCCGATCGACAATGTCAGCAATTACTCCAGTTCTGATGAACAGATTGTCTCGGTATACGATTCCGAGCAGATGAGATTTGCCATGCTTTTGTTTTCAACGGCGCAGGGAATGGTAAAAAAAGTCAGCGGAAGTGAATTTCAGGTGGCAAAACGAACAATTCTGGCTACAAAACTTCAGGAAGAAGATTCTCTGGTCGATGTTCGGGTTGTTAATGAAAATAAGCATGTCGTTCTTCAGACAAAGAACGGGTACTTTTTGAGATTCCCGGCCACGGAAGTTCCTATAAAGAAAAAAGCTGCAGTCGGTGTCAGAGGTATCCGTCTTCAGAAAAAAGATGAACTGGAAAAGGTATATCTTTTTGAAGAAGGAACGGAAACAAAGATTCTATATAATGAAAAAGAGGTCTCTTTAAATCGATTGAAAACGGCGAAACGTGATGGAGCAGGAACAAAAGCAAGAAAATAGAGAAGAAGCCTTGCAATATAAAAAAAACAGTGCTATACTATGAAATAGTTACATAGAAATCCGGCAGAAGAGTGAACGAAAGTTCACTCTTCTTTGTTGCTATGCATACGACAAAAAATATCTTATAGATATTTTCAGTTGTAAATTCACGATAACAAAAGAAACATAAGCGGCAGATAGCTTCTGCCAAATGAGAAGAAAGGAAGTATAGCGTGTCAAAAAGAGAAGAATATGAACAGAAAACAGAAGAACTTTTAGAACCGATCGTGTCTGCACTTGGATTTGAACTGGTTGACGTAGAATATGTCAAGGAAGCCGGAACATGGTATCTTCGTGCGTATATCGATAAACCGGGCGGGATTACGGTAGATGACTGTGAGGCGGTCAGCAGAAAGTTTTCGGATATTCTCGATGAAAAAGATTATATCCCGGATTCTTATGTATTTGAGGTGAGCTCACCGGGGCTTGGCAGACCGTTAAAAAAAGAAAAAGATTTTAAGAGAAGTATCGGAGAAGAAGTAGAGATCCGTACTTACCGGGCAATCGATCGTCAGAAAGAATTTACCGGTATTTTGAAAGGGTTTGATGAAAACACTGTGACCATTATATATGAAGATGAAACAGAACAAGTATTTGACAGAGCAGAAATTGCATTGATTCGTCTTGCTTTGGATTTTTAAAATTTAGGAGGAAATGACAAAATGAACACAGAGTTAATGGAAGCGTTGACAATTCTTGAGAAAGAAAAAAATATCAGTAAAGATGTTATGATGGATGCGATTGAAAATTCGCTGATCAGCGCATGTAAGAATCATTTCGGAACATCGGATAACATTAAAGTAATCATGGATCGTGATACTTGCGATTATGCTGTATATGCAGAGAAAAATGTAGTAGAAGAGGTAGAAGATCCTGCGTTGGAGATCAGTCTCGAAGAAGCGGAAAAGCTGGATTCTGCATTACAGGTCGGCGATATCGCACAGATTCCGGTACACTCAAAAGAGTTTGGGCGTATTGCGACTCAGAATGCAAAGAACCTGATTCTTCAAAAAATAAGAGAAGAAGAAAGAAAAGTTGTATTTGACCAGTATTTTGAAAAAGAAAAAGATATTGTGACAGGTGTTGTTCAGCGATATGTCGGGAAAAATATCAGTATTAATCTTGGAAGAGCAGATGCAATGCTTACTGAGAACGAGCAGGTGAAAGGGGAACATTTTAAACCTACAGAACGTATTAAACTGTATGTAGTAGAAGTGAAAAATACTCCGAAAGGACCGAAGATACTTGTATCCCGTACACATCCCGAACTTGTGAAACGTCTTTTTGAAGCAGAGGTGGCAGAAGTAAGAGACGGTACAGTTGAAATTAAGAGCATTGCAAGAGAAGCAGGTTCCCGTACAAAAATGGCTGTATGGTCAAACGATCCGAATGTAGATCCCGTAGGCGCTTGTGTGGGAATGAACGGAGCACGAGTAAACGCAGTTGTTCAGGAACTTCGCGGTGAAAAAATCGATATTATCAACTGGGATGAGAATCCGGCGCTTCTGATAGAAAATTCACTTAGCCCTGCAAAAGTGATTTCTGTAATGGCAGATCCGGAAGAAAAAATCGCGAGTGTGATCGTTCCCGACTATCAGCTTTCACTTGCAATCGGAAAAGAAGGGCAGAATGCACGTCTTGCTGCAAGACTTACAGGATATAAGATTGATATTAAGAGCGAGACACAGGCGATAGAGGCAGGAGAACTTCCAGAAAATTATATGGAAGAGATGGGACTTGTCGGTGAAGAAGGTTATACAGGAGATTACGAGGAAGAGTATAACGAAGAATACAGTGAAGAGTCTTATGATGAAGCGGCAGAAGATCAGAACGAAGAGTCGGAAGAAATTGAATTTATCGAGACAGAGAATGAGTAATATCTAAAGGAGTGGGTTATTTGGCAGTTAATAAAAAAATTCCTATGCGTAAATGTGTAGGGTGTGGAGAAATGAAACCTAAAAAAGAATTGCTGCGAATACTCAGGACAGAAACCGGAGAATTCGTCGTGGATGCACTTGGAAAAGCAAACGGCAGAGGCGCTTATCTTTGCCGGAGCGTAGAATGCTTTCAGAAAGCTGTGAAAAACCGTGGATTGGAACGGTCGTTTAAGCAGGCAATACCGCCGGAAGTATATGAGAGAATGGAAAAGGAGATGGGAGAGCTTGAGTAAGAGAGATAAGGTCCTTTCCCTGATCGGACTGGCGATGAAGGCCGGAAAATGTGTAAGCGGCGAGACAATGACAGAAAGCGAGACGAAATCAGGAAAAGCGAAGTTTGTCATTGTCGCCGGTGACGCATCGGAGAACACGAAGAAAAAATTCGGGGATATGTGTAAGTTTTATAAAGTTCCATTTTGTTTCTACGGAGATAAAGATACCTTAGGGCATGCAATGGGAAAAGAGTTCCGTGCATCTCTGGCGATACTTGACGAAGGATTTGCAGATGGAATTCAAAGAGAGCTGAAAAACCGAGAGGATATTGCATAAGGAGGTAGTTTTAATATGACAAAAATGAGGGTACATGAACTTGCGAAAGAGCTTGGAATGGAAAATAAAGAGCTCATCGATTTGTTGCATAAGAAAAATGTGGAGGTGTCAAATCATATGAGTTCGATCGAGGACAATATAGCAGATGAGATCCGAAAAGAAAAAAACACAAGATCAGAAGGAAAGTCAGAGGGAGAAGAAGCTCCGAAAAAGAAAAATCTGGCATTTGTGATTCGTCCGCAAAACTCTAAAAACAGCAGTCGCATACAGGGAAAACGTCCGGCTCAAAAGTCTGCGCGTCCACAGCAGAGTGCGCGTCAAAACGAGGCAAAGGCAGCGACGACGCGTCCGGCATCACAGGGAGCACGTTCGGAAAAGTCAGGTGCAGAAAAGTCACAGGCTGCGCGGCCGGTTCCTGCTCAAACTGTAAAAGCCGAAACTGCTGCCGAACATTCAACTACAGAAAAACGACCGGGTACGCAAGCGCAGTCAGCAGCGGAAAAGCCGCAGGGAGTACGTCAGGAAAAGCAACAGCCGGCACGTGCGGAAAAACCGGTACAGGTACAGTCCGAAAAGGAGAAAAGAACAGAGAATGACCGTCCGGCAAGAGAAAATCGTGAAGCAAGACAGTCCAATGATCGTCCGGTAAGAGAAAACAGAGACGGAAAGCCGGTAAGAGACGGAAAACCGTCTGACAGACAAGGCAGATTCGATCGCGGATCCAATGATCGTTCGCGCCAGGAAAGACCACAGGGAAATCGTCAGTTCGGTGACGGAAGACAGAGCCGAGGCGGAGACAGAGACCGCAGACCGGGAGGACAAAATGGTCGATCTGACAGAGAGAAAAGAGAGTCACGAAGAGATGATGTGGCGGCACCGATCGTGGAGCAGCAGAAGAGCCAGCGTAATAAGGCGAAAGATAAAGAACGTGATAATAAGAAAAAAGAATACAGAGACGAAGCCTTTGACGGAAAAGGCAAAAAAGGCAAAAAACAAAAACAGGTAGCAGAAGTGAAAAGACCGCAGCCGAAAGAAGAGAAGAAAGAAGAAAAGATTAAACAGATTGTAATTCCGGAAGTTCTTACGATCAAAGAACTTGCAGATAAAATGAAGATTGTTCCTTCTGTTATCGTGAAAAAACTGTTCCTTCAAGGAAAAGTTGTAACAGTGAATCAGGAAATCGATTATGATACTGCAGAAGAGATCGCAATGGAATTTGAAGTTCTCTGCGAAAAAGAAGAAGTCGTAGATGTGATCGAAGAACTGTTAAAAGAGGAAGAGGAAGATGAAAATATGATGGTAAAACGTCCTCCGGTCGTATGTGTTATGGGACACGTTGACCATGGTAAAACATCTCTTCTTGATGCGATCCGTCACTCAAATGTGATCGATCGTGAAGCAGGTGGTATCACTCAGCATATCGGAGCATATGTTGTGGAAGCAAACGGAGAAAAAATTACGTTCCTCGACACGCCGGGACATGAGGCGTTTACGGCAATGCGTATGCGCGGTGCAAGCTCTACGGATATCGCCATTCTTGTCGTAGCGGCAGACGACGGAGTAATGCCTCAGACAGTAGAAGCAATCAATCATGCAAAAGCTGCCGGAATTGAAATTATTGTTGCAATCAATAAGATTGATAAACCAAGTGCAAATATCGAACGTGTGAAACAAGAACTGACAGAATATGAGTTGATTCCGGAAGATTGGGGCGGAAGTACGATTTTTGTTCCTGTATCCGCACATACAAAAGAAGGAATTCCGGAGCTTCTTGAAATGGTTCTTCTGACAGCAGAAGTTATGGAGTTAAAAGCAAATCCGAACCGTGCGGCAAGAGGTCTTGTGATCGAGGCGGAACTTGATAAAGGAAAAGGATCTGTTGCGACAGTTCTTGTTCAGAAAGGTACTCTTCATGTCGGAGATGCAATCGCGGCAGGAAGCGCACATGGTCGCGTTCGTGCGATGATGGACGATAAAGGCAGAAGGGTGAAAGAGGCAGGTCCGTCACAGCCGGTAGAGATTCTCGGATTAAATGATGTTCCAAATGCGGGAGAAGTGTTTGTCGGATGTGATTCCGAAAAGGATGCAAGAAGTTTTGCAGAGACGTTTATCGCTCAGAATAAAGTGAAACTTCTTGATGAGACAAAATCAAGAATGTCTCTTGATGATCTGTTCAGCCAGATACAGGAAGGCAATTTGAAAGAACTCAACATTATCGTAAAAGCAGATGTTCAAGGTTCAGTAGAAGCAATCAAACAGAGTCTTTTGAAACTTTCAAATGATGAAGTTGTAATCAAGATCATTCACGGTGGAGTAGGCGCAATCAATGAATCGGACGTCAGCCTTGCATCGGCTTCCAATGCGATCATTATCGGATTTAATGTACGTCCGGATGCGACGGCAAAAGAAATCGCCGATAGAGAAGGCGTTGATTTAAGACTTTACAGAGTCATTTATAATGCGATAGAAGATGTGGAAGCTGCAATGAAAGGAATGCTTGATCCGGTATTTGAGGAAAAAATTCTCGGTCACGCGGAAGTGCGTCAGACATTTAAAGCATCCGGAGTCGGAACGATTGCAGGATCTTATGTTCAGGACGGTATTTTTGAAAGAAACTGTTCTGTACGTCTTATCCGTGACGGAATCGTAGTATTTGACGGACCGCTGGCATCTTTGAAACGTTTTAAAGACGATGTAAAAGAAGTAAGAGCCGGATATGAATGTGGTTTTGTATTTGAAAATTATAATGATATCAAAGAAGGAGATCAGGTTGAAGCTTATAAAATGGTTGAGACTGAGAGAAAATAAATTTGATTCAAAAAAACCGAATGATTAGTTTCGCAGATGAAAAGAGGGAGCATTAATGAGAAAAAACAGCATAAAAAATACCCGTGTAAATGCGGAAGTTCAAAGAGAACTGAGCAATATACTGCGTGGCGGGATCAAAGATCCGAGAGTGTCGCCCATGACATCTGTGGTGGCAGTGGAAGTGGCGCCGGATCTGAAAACATGCAAAGCATATATCAGCGTACTCGGAGATGAAAAGGCACAGCAGGATACGATCAAAGGGCTGCAAAGCGCTGAAGGATTTATCCGTCGTGAGCTTGCCAGAACGATTAATATGAGAAACACTCCGGAGATTAAGTTTATTGTAGATCAGTCGATCGAATATGGCGTAAATATCAGCAAGAAGATCGACGAGGTTACAAAGGATCTGAAAGATGAGGCCGGTGATATTGATGAATAGTAAAAAAATTGATTTAAAAGAGCTGCTGAAAGAGAAAAAAAAAATTGCCCTGGGCGGACACGTCCGCCCGGATGGCGATTGCATCGGATCGGTAATGGGGTTATATCTTTATTTAAAACAAGAATATCCGCATATTCAGACAGACGTTTATCTGGAAAAAATACCTGAGACATTTCGTCTGATCAAAGGAACAGATGAAGTTCGTTCAGAAGTAAACAATAACGAAACGCCGTATGATCTGTTTATCTGTCTTGATTGTGCAGATCCGATGAGACTTGGATTTTCAAGTTCGGTCTTTGAAAACGCAAAAGAGACGGTTTGCATCGATCATCACATCAGCAACGAATCGTTTGCAGACTTGAACTATATTGTTCCGGATGCAAGTTCTACGTCTGAGCTTGTAGTTACTTTGCTCGATGAAGAGAAAATATCAAAAGAATCGGCAGAAGCTCTTTATATGGGAATTGCTCACGATACAGGTGTTTTCAGATATTCGTGCACATCGCCGGAAACGATGGAAAATGCGGCTAAACTGATGAGAAAAGGGATAAACGGAAACGCGATCATTGAGCAAACCTTTTACGAAAAAACATATGTGCAAAACCAGATTTTGGGAAGAGCGCTCCTTGAGAGTATGCTCATTATGGATCGTCAATGCGTTGTGTCGGTTATCCGCAAAAGTTCGATGGAATTTTTCCATGCAGAGCCGTCTGATCTGGAAGGGGTAGTAAGTATTCTCAGGCAGACAAAAGGTGTGGAAGTCGCTATCTTCTTACATGAGCTTGAACCTCAAAAATATAAAGTAAGCCTTCGTTCTAAACAATATATTGATGTGAGTGTAATCGCAAAACATTTCGGAGGCGGCGGACACATACGGGCGGCAGGTGTGACAATGACAGGATCTGCACATGACGTGATCAACAATATTACCGAGCAGATCGCCCGTCAGTTTGAAAAACTGGAAGAAAAATCAGTGATTCCGCAATGAAATAAGGACTAGAATCAGAAGTATGATAAACGGAATTTTAAATATTTACAAAGAAAAAGGTTATACATCGCATGATGTGGTGGCTCGTCTTCGGGGAATCTTCGGACAAAAGAAGATCGGTCATACCGGAACGCTTGACCCGGATGCGGAAGGAGTGCTTCCGGTATGTCTTGGACGGGCAACAAAAGTATGTGATCTGCTGACAGATAAAGATAAAACGTATGAAGCGGTGCTTTTGCTTGGAAAAGAAACAGATACTCAAGATATTACAGGGACTGTTTTAAAAGAATGTGATCCATCGGAAATCACTGAAGAAACAGCAAAAAAATGTATTGAAAGTTTTATAGGGGAATATGATCAGATTCCTCCTATGTATTCTGCACTAAAAGTAAATGGAAAAAAGCTTTATGAATTGGCTCGGGAAGGGAAAGTCGTAGAACGGAAAAGCAGAAAAGTACAGATTTATGACATTCGGATCAAGGAAATGAAACTTCCTCGCATACGGATGGAAGTTTCTTGTTCAAAGGGAACATATATCCGTACTTTATGTAATGATGTAGGAGAAGTTCTTGGCGTTGGCGGATGTATGGAATCACTGCTTCGTACAAAAGTCAGTCGGTTTGAGTTAAAAGACAGTATGAAGCTTGCAGATATTGAAAAGGCGAAGAATGAAGGAAGGACAGAAGAAATAATATTGCCTCTGGATGAAGTATTTGTCGAATATCCTAAGATAATCGTAACAGGACGCCAGGCTCAGTTGGCATATAACGGAAATCCTTTTCCGAAAGAGTCTGCGAAAAATTTGATTTTACCCGGAAAAGACGGAGGAGAGGATGATCTTTCCGACATTTTTTCTAGATATAAAAAATATAGAGTATACGATGAGCAGGGACGGTTTATCGCTATATACTCTTATCAAAAACAAAGGCAGTTATTCAGAATCGAAAAAATGTTTTTCGATCCTGATGGAAAATAGAAAAATTCGTTTCAAATTATGTAAATGAGATGAGAATAATATGAAGCGGATAAAAGGAAGAGTAGATCATGGAGTACATCACGGGGATTGAGCAATATGCAGGAATAGAAAAGACAGCGTTAACTCTCGGCAAGTTTGACGGTCTTCATAAAGGACATCAAAAACTGATCGATAAAATATGCGCTTATTCGGGAGAAAATTGTAAAAGCGTCCTCTGTGCTTTCGATATGCACCGGGAGTCGTTAATGACAAAGCAGGAGAGGCGGAGTCATCTTGAAGGGAAAATCGATTGTTTGATCGAATATCCTTTTACGAAAGAACTGCGTGAAATGGAAGCGGAAGTGTTTATTAAGAACATCTTGTGCGAAAAACTTCATGCGGCGCATATTGTTGTAGGAACAGACTTTGCTTTTGGTCATGAAAAACGAGGAAATACAGAAATGTTGAAAATGTTTTCCGAAAAAGGGGGATATACGCTGGATGTCATCGAAAAAGAACGATATGATCAGATCGTGATCAGCAGTACTTATATCAGAGATGTCCTTTCACAAGGCAATGTAACTCTTGCGGCAGAGCTTCTCGGATATCGGTATGGAGTAACCGGAATTGTTCGGCATGGCAGACAACTGGGGCGGACGCTCGGCTTTCCTACAATGAATGTCGAGCCTGAAGAAAAAAAAATACTGCCAAGATTCGGAGTGTATGTCTGCCGTATCAATATAGACGGAAAATGGTACAACGGCATTGGAAACGTAGGGGTGAAGCCGACAGTTACGGAAGAACACAAGCGTCTTGTCGAAGTATTTGTTTATGATTATGAAGGAGATGCATACGGGAAAGAAATTACGGTGGAATTTTGTGATTTTGAAAGACCCGAGATAAGATTTTCTTCTGTGAACGAATTAAAAAAACAAGTGGCGAAAGATCTCCGTTATGGAAAAGACTACTTTAAGGCTTCAAAAGAAATCTAAAATAAATTCTTTACATTGTAAGTGGCATATGATATACTACTTGAGGTTAGAAAACCAGCCGATGTTCGGTAATCGGATCACTCCGACCGTTACTTAATATCAGGCGTTTATAAAAGTATTTAAGGAGGAGTTACAACATGATCGCAAAGGACAAAAAGCAGGCAATCATCAAAGAGTATGGAAGAAGCGAAGGTGATACAGGATCACCGGAAGTACAGATCGCAATTCTTACAGCAAGAATCAACGAACTGACAGATCACTTCAAAGCAAACCCGAAAGATCACCACTCAAGAAGAGGTCTTCTTAAGATGGTAGGACAGAGAAGAGGTCTTCTTGCATATCTTAAAAAAGTAGATATTGAAAGATATCGTGCATTGATTGAGAAACTCGGACTCAGAAAATAGTCAGAGGTTTCAATGTAAGCAAAAAAGGGGCAGATTTGATCTGTTCCTTTTTTATATGACGGAAAGTCTAATTCCTTGTCTGGAAGGATCTTGGTGTGTACGACCGTTTTAGAAAAAGACCCAATACAGAGGAAAAACCTCTGTGTTGGGTCTTTTTTATATGGAAAAATCCTGGGACAAACCACGTCAAAGTCTTATAAATCAAGGCTTTCCATGGCTTTCCCAGTCTTCTTCCAAATCAGACTCAGCAAGACAAACTGCAGAAAGAATGGTGCTGCTAAGGAAAATTAAAGAACGGAACTGGATAATCCAAAATTGCCCCAAGAGAGCAAAAACACGATAATCCATGCTGCCCCGCGACATAGTATTTTTGGGAAGTTTTTGGGAAAGGAAAGGAGCGGAAAAAAGTATTATTCTCTGAAACATGCGTGGTTGACATGTTTGTTGTCATTTTACATTTCCCCAAAAATTCTATGATTTTCCCAAAAACTTTAATTTTGATACTTATTCTCAAATTGTGAGGGCGTTTTTGGGAAACTTTTGGGAACTTTTAAACGGAGCAATCTTCTTGCTGTAGTGTACCCTTACAATTTCATATAGACTATGGAGGATAACTATGAACAGAATAGATTACAAAGGGAGACAGCAGAAACGAAGTCTGCCTAAATTTGAATGTGTGTGTATCACCTATGATGAAATCATGTTTGCCTATGCTACGCAGCTTTCGGAGAATGTAGATATTCTAGCTGTCCGGTGCAACGTGCCTATCAAGGACCTCATTGAAGAAAAAAGATACTGTACGGACTTTGTCTTTGAGACCATGAATCATGAAAAAATAGTGCGTGAATGCGTTTACCGGAAACAACTTACAAAACCTATGACTGCAAAATTGTTGGAAGCATCCCGTACTTACTGGAAAAAGCAGGGGATTACGGATTGGGGGATTGTGACAGATGCAGAATAAAATCATACAATCGGACAAAACTATTTATCGTATTTTGGAAGAGAAAGAAACGTTGGCTTTGGTTATTGACTGCACCCATGAAACAATGCCATGCTGGATACTTAAAACGGAACTGGAAAATATGAAACCGGCAGAACTGTCTCTGGAAGAACGAATCTTGAGCCGAAAAGAAAAACAAGTCATGCATCAAAGATTTTCTATGATATGTCCAATATTGTCACATATCGGAAAGAAAAAGGAACGCAGTGCCCGGATTCGGGAAGCAGCAGCAAAATACAATGTATCCGTACAGACTATCCGGAAATATCTGATACAGTATCTAGTAGCTCAGGACATCGAAGCACTTGCACCGAAGGAACGGATATATACGGAGAGGGCACTGACAAAGGATGAGAAAAATATCCGATGGGCGTTGAACCGGTATTTCTATAATATGAACAAGAACAGCCTGAAAACAGCTTACCGAATTATGTTGAAGGAAAGATATTGTAATGCATCCGGCGTATTGACGGAATCCTATCCGTCTTTTTATCAGTTCCGTTATTATTATCGGAAAACGAAAAATATGCAAAACTTCTATATTTCCAGAAATGGAAAAAGTAATTACCAAAGGAATGACCGTCCTTGTATTGGGGAAGGGATTCAGGAGTTCGCTCCTTATATCGGTGTCGGGATGCTGGATGCTACGGTTTGCGATATCTATCTTATCAATGACAGCGGCGAACTGATTGGACGTCCTATTTTGACAGTCTGCGTGGATGCTCATTCCAGTTTATGCTGCGGTTATATGTTGTCCTGGGAAGGGGGCGTATATAGTCTTACAGGCCTTTTATTGAATGTACTGAAAGATAAAAAAGAACATTGCAAATCATTTGGAATCCTGATAGATGAGGCTGATTGGCCATGCTATGAACTTCCTGCGGAATTTATTACGGATATGGGCGCTGAATACACTTCCGGAACTTTTGAACAGGTAACAGAACTTGGGGTGACGCTTACGAATCTCCCACCATACCGTCCAGAATTAAAGGGACCGGTAGAAAAGTTTTTCGATATCGTGCAGAACTATTACAAACCATATCTGAAAGGGAAAGGAGTTGTAGAAAAAGATTTTCAGGAACGCGGTGTACACGATTATCGAAAAGATGCCTGTTTAACTCTGTTTGAATTTGAACGAATTCTTATAAAATGCATCCTTTTTTATAATAAAGAACGGGTATGCAAGACATATCCATACAGCAATGAAATGATAGACGAAGCTATACAGCCGACAGCGAATGCTATTTGGAACTGGAAAAAAGAGCATGACAGCTGGAATTTGATTCCAGTATCTGATACTGAACTGGTCAAATGCCTGTTGCCGCGGACAGAAGGCGTATTTAAACGTACAGGACTTCATGTCAACGGCATCCGGTATGCTCATCCAGACTATACAGAGCAGTATTTGAAGGGCGGTAGGGTGATTGTTGCTTATAATCCAGATGATATCAGTACGGTATGGTTACTTGATAATCTGAAATTCATACCATTTTCTTTGGTTGAATCCGGCTTGATAGATTTCACACTGGAAGAAGCCAGACAGTTAAAGAAAGAAAGGCGGTCACTGGTCACTGCGAAACAGGAGGAAGAATTACAGGCAGAAATCAGATTGATGCAGTTTATTCAAAGCGTAACTGAAAATCGGACGGTTCAGTCTGGAACTGTTCGAAAGCATACCCGTAATGTCCGGAAAAAGGCTCAAAAACACAGCCATAATGATTTAGTACTGGAGGTGGGAATCTATGAATAATATAGTTAGCTTTCTTCCGGACATGCTTTCTGGAAAAGAAATAATGAAAGCAATGACTGTTCTCCCTAATTACAACAATAATATTAGGCGAGCAGATGCGACAAAACGTCTCCTAGCGCTATCCGATTTATACCAAATTTATATTCCTTCAGTAATGTCCATGGAAATTTACAGCAAGGTATATCTTGCTTTACATCAGTCTTTTTTGAAAAAGGAAAACCGGCTACAGGTCATTCGTCAGGGGCTTGTCAATGCAGATATAAGAAATGGTGGAAATATTGGAAATGGAATCATAGGCGGAAGTGATAGTTTTACTATCATCGGACCTTCTGGAATCGGGAAGAGCAGTGCGCTTTCTCAATCTATCGGACTATTGGAAGGTGAAAAAGTATTTTGCACAGAGATGCCTTATCAGAAAATGATACCGATTCTGAATTGCCAGTGTCCATTTGACTGCTCTGTGAAAGGATTTTTATATGAAGTGCTGCGCCTTATAGACAGCAGGCTGGACTCGAACTATTATACGCCTCGGCTATCTCGCTATGCATCTACAGATGCCCTTATTGGAATTGTAAGCCAGGTATTGATGAACCATGTAGGATTGCTGATTGTGGATGAAATACAAAATGTGTGTGTTCATAAAAATGGGAACAGTTTAGTCCGGGTCTTTACCCAGCTTATCAATAACAGTGGCATTAGTATCTGTATGGTAGGCACTCCAGAGTCGGAATTGTTCTTTGAACAGAAAATGCAGCTTGCCCGCCGTTCGATTGGCTTGCGATACGAAGAACTCCCGTATGACGAATTTTTCCAGAATTTCTGTAGGAAAGTGTATGCCTATCAATATGTCCGCCATAAATCGGAAATAACGGAAGGAATCATGATATGGCTGTATGAACACAGCGCCGGACTCCCCTCTACGGTAATTTCTTTATTGCATGATGCACAGGAAATCGCCATTATAAAAGGTCAGGAGCGGTTAAATCTGGAAGTCCTAAATCAAACTTATCAAGAACGGATGAAATTGATGCAGCAGCATATTATCCAAAAGAAAAAGACGATTACCAAAAGGCAGTCAAAGGTAGGAAAGGTCCAGCAATCAGCTGTGACCACAGAAACGGATGAGATAAATTTATATCAGATTTTAATGGAAGGAAAACGAAAGGGAGAGGATGCCTGCAAATTATTAAAGGACTATATTACAGTAGAAGAGGTGACACTGTGATTGCTTATTTTCCTGTTCCATATCCGGATGAACTACTTTTTAGCGTACTCTGCCGGGGAACAGAACATAGCGGAATGTATGCAAAACAATCTTATTTCAGCCAGCTACTGCAGGAGAAGAAATCCATCTATTTGAATATGAAATACTATAACCGGTTCTCGGAAGATGCCATTACATTCTTAGGAGGTGATGTAGCCGTCCGTAATCTGATTATGTGTCATACACTTTATCCTTATGACATGCGCTTTGCGTCCTATGATATACGGAAGAATTTCTACGACAGTCTTCCCGAAGAATGCAGCTGTTATGGTAAAAGCATGCTGCGTCAGAAAAAGCAGCCTTTATTAAGATACTGTCCGATTTGTACAGAATATGACCGGCATACATACGGAGAGACTTACTGGCATCGGAGTCATCAATTGGAAACAGTAGAAGTCTGTCCGGAACATGGAGTAAAACTAATCGAAACCAATATCGGATTGTCTGGGAAGGCCAGTATTTCAAATCATTGTATTCCAGCAGAATCTTATGTGACTAACCTCATGGAAAACTCCGGGACACAAGAGCAACAGAAGTATGCTCGGTATCAGTGCGGAATTATGAATGGAGGCTATTTTTTACAAGAAGAGAACTTCAGTACCTATCTTGCAAACTTTTTAAAATCAACGAAATATGTAGCAAGAAATGGAGAAGTTAGGTTATTAAAGGAGTTGGACCGAGACTGTAAACGATTCTATCAAGATGCACAAATACCTTATTTGGGAACACCTGAACGCATAAATGCTATTTTTAAACAGAATCATAAGAATCCGGTTATCATTACACAGATAGCCTATTTCTTGGAAATTCCTATGGAAACAATTTTATATCCATGCATGGGACCGGTATCAATTACTTATAATCAGAAACGGGATGACATCTTAGCCTATGTAGAGGCAGGGAACAGTTATCGAAGGACTGCCGATGTTTTCCATGAGAATTTATCTAAAGTAATAGGATACTGCAAAGAAGCCGGTATTGAAAGTAGCTTTAAAAAAGAAAAGCAAACATCTCATTTACAGGAGCGCATACGGAATGAGCGTAAGGAATGGATGCGGTTAATCAAGAAATACCCCGGAAAAAGCGTACATCAAATCAGCGCTGTATCTAATGAAAATAGGACACATATGCGGTGGCTTAGAGAGCATGACAAGGAGTGGACGGAAGAACACATGCCAAGAGAATATATTCCTGCTAAGTGGAAAGAAATGGACCTATATTATCTGCCGTTGGTGAAACAGGCTGTTAAAGACCTCTTATATCAAAATCGCAAAAAGCCAACGTATGTAAGTTTCCACAAAATTGCAGAAATGGTGGGTTGTAAAGAGAGTATACTACGCTTAAAATTACCAAAATGCAGAGAAGAAATCGAACAGAATAAAATGGATTCCAATACATTTTTGTTATGGAAGTTACAGTATGCAATCCATGCCCTGCAGAAACAGCAGTCTAATATAACATTTGCCGCAATCAGTAGAAATGGAGGACCCTGTAAAAACAGTATTTTGAAAAGAATGGACGTAATTGATGAATATGCGGATGAAGACATAAAGACAATTATCACAGAGCTGCTGCACAGGACGGGGTATAGTTGAAATACTCCGTCCAAATTGTTATTTGCAGTAAACATATTTAACATACTACAAATAGAAATCAAAAAATGAAAGGATTAAGATTATGGGAAAGAAAGGAATAATTAAAATAAGATATGACAAAGACATGGCCAAAAAACTTCATGAGGAGCGTCAGTCAGCCGTTGTCAGAAACAAAGAAAATTATGTGTCTGCAAAGATTGTTTCCAGTATTACAAAATGATGGGGATGGAAAAATATGGAGCGAAACGAGGTACATACTCTTCTGATGGAAAAGATACAGACCTGCTTTAGCCCTACAGCAGAAGAGATTAAAATTATTGAAGACAGGTTTTCACTGTATGATGATACACAGCTGATGCATCTGGAACGAAATTTTGAAGTATTTGGTGTAAATGCGGTCGTGGAATGTCTGTATGGATTGAAATTTAATGAAGTGTGAGGTATACACATGACAAGGAAGGAAATTACGAAATTCCTACAACATCTACTGATACAAGACCGGCTGTCCGGACAGGGAAAGTACTATGCCAGTGAGGTATCATTAGACTATGGTACAGCAAAGGTTCGCCGTGTGGATTTCATGCAATTTGTGCCGGTAAACTGCGTCTATGTAGATGGATTAGAGAAGGGACATTTTATTTCGTATGAGCTGAAAAGCTGTAAATCAGACTATCATAGCGGATATGGAAAAAATTTCATAACAGAAAAAAATTATTTTGTAATGCCTATTTCCGTATATAAAGAATTGACTGAAGAACTAAAAAAGGAATATGGCATAGGAATCATGTGTCCGGTTCCAAAATATCGGGATACAAGAGATGAATTCAAAAATCCAACTCCGTTGGATAAAACAGACATTGAATGGGAAATGAAAATCCTGAAGCCTGCAAAAACAAAAAGCAGAGATAAATCCTTAACTGAATTGCTTTTTTGCATGTTGAGGTCAGGGCGATAGAGACGAATTGAAGATTACGTTAAAAGGGGCGGATTCGCCCCTCTTTTTTTTGGTGTATATAAGACTGATTATGGTACGGCACAGGGGAGTTACTAACGGCACAATGAAAAAAAGGAAACTGTTTTATACAGCTTCCCTTTCCGTATTGATATTGATTGTTATCCCACTTAAATCCTCCCACTTTCACTTATGTGGTAACTTCCGTTCTGCCTTTAGATGTAAGAGAAGTTTTCTATCTTTGTCTATCAGAGCCACCGCACATTTCGGATGCATGGTTGACTGTACTTTTCTTCTTACATTGAAAACCTAGTGGATATTATTCTCTTAACAATTAGTAGGACTAGGCGGTGTTCAGTTGTCGGATTTTCCATTAAGATAGACTACTTTAATTTTAACAGTTGTAACAACAATATCAATAACTGTTATCTCCACGTTGTATTGACCCTTATATTTAGATATGGTAAGTGTCAAAAATCCGCAAAATCGTCACAAATACTTTTTTCTATTAATTCTTTTGGAGGAACAGCTCTATCATTCCCGAATATAATACCATTCATATCTGGTATCTTATCGTCCGTCAGCTTGATTCCAAGAGATTCTCCTTCAATTCTTTTTATTTTTGCTTTATCTACCTTCAATTTATCCAAATAATCCTGCAGTTCTATGATACAACGCTTGATACGTTCTGGAGGTTCGATATCGAAATCATTCAATAACAAAAGCATATTACCAATTTTTTTCTCTGTAAGACGGATATTGGTACTAGAGTAAATCATATCACTTTCATAAATAGTTTCATGTTCATCATTCGCAACAGCGACGGTTATAAACATGGGGATATTATTTATATTACATTTTACTTTCAAGTCCTGTATCAACGGTGCAAGTTCTGTCTCATATAATTTCCTTTTATCGTATAAATTCTGATTTTCCATAAGCAGCTCTCCTTTATAGCAGTTTGTCTACTGCTGCAAACAAATCAAATGTTTCTCCTTGCATAGATTCGTTTTCTTCATCGCCAAGATATAACTCTTCCTGAATCTCATTCGTTTTAGTTGGTTTTGTGGAAGAAGGAGACTTTTCTCGCAAAGGCACTAGAGTCTCTTCAATCTTTACTGTTTCCAGTCCGGAATCTGGAACGGGTTGTATTACAGTAGTTTCTTTTATTGCATCTGTATCCGATTGTATTGACTCATTAGAGGGCGGCGTAGCCATTTCGTTTGAAGATGGTTTTGAATGAAAGATATCAACAGGATAATGATTTTGTTCGATATTCTTTTGTTTTTGCATCAGCGACATCAGGTTCGGCGCTTTCTTTGGTGCTGTTTTCTTCTGTGCGCGTCCTCTTGTTTTGACCATGTACATCTTTTCATTAAAGAAAGGTGCGATAAAAGGAGCTTCTAAATATTGGCGTAGTATCATTTTGATGACACTGTTCCGGAAACCATATCGGAAACCATTTAAAAACTCAATAACATCCGCCTCTGTGTCCGGATTAAGTGTAAAATGAGCAGTGCAATCACTTAATTCAATCTTATACGGCTGAGGTCGCGGATTTGGTATGTAAAATCCGGTATCTTCCCTTGCAGCGGCGATAATGGAACGTTTTAACCAATGGTTAATACAAAAATCTGGATGCATGGCCAACGCAACCAAATCTAGGTCATGCTGCCAGTAAAAACGTACAATGATATTCATCTGATACACCTCCATTATTTCAAGCGGTTCATCAGATAAAAGTAATACCCCCGTACATTAGAAAATACATTGGAAAGGGTTGGGTCATTAATGTTACCCGGAATGATATCAAGACCTTCCATTTCAGCAAACTTAGAATTGAAAGCATCCGCCCAGGCATCATAAGTTCCACCTGTTGCAATGATGTAGTCGATATCACTAAAATAATCATGAATGACTTTCATTTTTTCAATCGCTTCTTCGCATACTTGCTCACAATTATTAAATAGAAAATTTCCAAACTGTTTATCTGTACGTTTCATGGCGCGGCGGTCAGTAATGTACACAGTGCCTTTTTCAAGTTTGTTAATCAGTTCAGGTACAAGCATCTGAACACCATAGATTTTTTGAATGTCATCACAGGTTCTCTGGAAAACTTCATGCATCCCAAGGTTGCTAAAAGTCTCTCCGGTTCCTACAACACTACCCATGCGTACCATATAATCATCCAGTGTGCCAAATCCCGGGTCGAAAACAATCAAGTTTGATGCAAAGTATTTTGCAGAATGTGGCAGTTGTTTACCATCTTTATCAATAGAGGCAGACACCAGTGCACCGAGCGGCTGCGGCATTACATAAATATCATCCTCCCGAAGTTCAAATTCGAAACGCTGCCAAGGGGCATTGCCAATCTGCACTTCAAAACTGTGTTTTTCCGCAAGCACCTCTTTTAACATCGGAGTATCTGTAATCCGGTATTTTGGCGGAAGCCCTGTCTGTAGTGCAATTTTTCGTCCTGCAGGATTTCCAGCATGATTTGAAATCAGTCCTAATGCTATTCCGGTACGTGCAAGTACCATAAACATCGGGGAATAGTAGCGGTTTCTTCCATATAATTCTTCTTCACTGTCAATGACTTCAGATACAACAACCTCATCATACGCAAGCGTTCCTACTGCCCAGATACCGTCCTTATCACGATAACGAATATCTGTATCTGCATAGGCTTTCATTCGTTCGCGGTTTTCTGGGATTTTTCGGGCATAACTCGGAAAACTGAATATTTTATTCGGACAGATGCCTTTTACAGCGGAATAGCCGATGTCCAATCCAATAACCCAGTGGGAATTGGAACTTGGAAAACTTCGTGTTTCCATCAGTGTTTTCGGTTTAAAATTTAATGTTTCTCTCATGATAATTCTCCTTTTTTAGTCGCTATAACGACCTGATTTTTTCACTATATTGTTTTTCAAAAATAGTATGGAAAATCATTAGAGCAACATTTCTTTCTGGACGTGAGATATTTGTTTTTTATAAAATCTTACATTCTATTTTTAGAATTATAATAATGACGAAAAGGAGGATTAATAACAGTCACATAATTCAAATCTAACCCAAAGAAAAGATGATGGAGGATAACAAGATGAAAAAAACATCAAAGAATCTAATTGTACTTATTTTTGTAGCAGTGATTGGGGTTACAGCATTTTCCACATTTAATCACTACGCAGTATCAGCGGATACAATTACACAGAAAAAAGAGGAAAAGTTGATACCGCTTAGTATGGCAGAGTTTACGTCTGAAGATATGAACCTGCTCCTTTCTGTAGTAGACAAAGATGTTGCTGTACAGGTAACGGAGGCACTGGGTTCTGCTACGCAGGAAGAATACATACGCGCGTTTGCAAATAAGTCACCTGAACTGGTGGATTTCTTAAAATCTGAATATGGGATTTATATTGATTAATTATGTGATACTACCCCGGCTGCGCCCGGGGTTTTATTTTTAAAATTAATTTTCATTCTATAAATAGAACTATTATTTCAAAGAAGAGAAGGAGGATAACAAACATGAAGATTAGTTCAATCAAAATTGTAAATTTCAGAGGAATCAAAAATACGACCCTTGTACCGGAGCATTTGAATGTATTTATGGGACAGAACGGTAGTGGCAAAACGTCTATTCTGAACGCCATTACCTTTGCCCTTACCGGAGATATGAAATCAGAATATATCCAGACTGGTGCTAAAAGTGCAGTTGTAGAAATCACATTCGCTGACGGCTCTTCAATCGAAAGAAAAAAAGTGAAAAGTGGAAATACATCTTGTAAGGTAAATGGAAAATCTACAACCGGTAAAAGCGCAAATGAGTTTATTGAAAGCAAGCTCGGTGTCAGTGCAGAGACTTACCGTGCAATGGTCGGCGTTGATTATATTGCAGCTTTGTCACAGAAAGACCTTTCAGCATTCTTTTTGTCACTTCTTCCAGTCCAAATGAAATTTGGACGCATGATGGAGATTGTAGGAGAGATTACACAGCAGTATTATTACAGAGACCCTTCATGTGAAGAAGTTTCCTATATGAAGGAACTTTTTCAGAATGTTATCAATAATGATGAAAGTTATGGGATTGAGTTTATAAAGCAGATTTATGATGAGCTGTACATGGAACGGAGAAATCTAAATGCTGTCATAAAAAATCTGTCTGCTAAATGTGAATTTGATGAAAGCACGCTGCCAACGGAAACGAAAGAAGAATTGGAAAAAGCGCTTTATGAGGTTGCTGCAGATGAAACAAAAAATGCGGAATATCAGAAAAAGCTGACGGCATACCAGAATTCTGTAAAAGTAAAAAAGGATGCTGAAGCACGGATAAAGAAACTGGTGGAAGAAGCTGCTCAGTATGAAAGTATTTTAAAACCTGATGAAGAAGGCATTGTTAATACAGAAATTAACAAGAAAAAATATGAAGCTTATATTACGAAATCACAGAGTATGTTGGCAACTTTTCAGGCAAACGTGGATATGTTCCAGAAAACATTAGATAATCTGGATAAGCCAGTCTGCCCAATCAGCGAAAAACTGGTGTGTACAACGGATAAGCGTGGACTGAAAAAAGAACTATCAAAACTTTTAGCAGAAAACCAGGCACATGTAAAAGAACATCAGGAGTTTATTCAAAAATGCAGAAATTTAATTGTAAAATGTGAAGCATTTATTAAATCTTATAATGAATCAAAACTTCTGTGGTCGAAAAAAGAACTGATTGAAAAACAGATTTCTGAATTTGTTATGCCAATCGTCTTGGAAAAACCAGAAGAAATCAAGCAAGATACGGATTCCTTTTTAAAGAAGCAGGAAATCAACCGGAAACTCGGCATTCTGTCAGCGTATGAACTGGTTAAGAAAAATAAACTTGAACTTGAGGAAATGAATAAAAAACATGCACTTATTGAGTTTGCACTTCTTGTTCTGGATACTAAAAAAGGAGTTCCGGCCGAGGTATTAAAAGTTACCTTAAATAATTTTGCTGTAATGTGTAATGAACATGCAGCAAAAATCAAAAAAGGTCTGTCGCTAAAATTCTTATGCGATGATGGATTTGAGGTTCTTGCAAGAACAAAGGAGAATGAAGAATTTCTTCCTGTCTCTACAATTTCAACAGGTGAAAAATTGATTGTGATTTACCTGCTGATGCTCATTATCAATAAGATTACAAATGCAAAATATCTCTGTATTGATAATCTTGATAAACTGGATGCAGAATGTACGAAAACATTCGTTGAGTTGCTGGGCAAAACAGATATGTTTGAACACATATTCATTGGAGCAGTCAATCATTCAGATACCGAAGCATTACTGAAAGGTGTACATGTATTGAAATTATAATCTTCAGAAAGAAAAGACGGCATTGGGCTGTCTTTTTCTTTTTGGATAAGTGTTTTATCATTCTATAAGTAGAACAGAGTTCAATCTGTTAGATAAACAAATTAACAATATAAATATTGAAGAGGAGAGTAACTATGAAGACGAAAAATGAATTTCTATTGAAAGGCGGCATTACAAGTATTCACTCAGCAAGGACTGTCAGCAGAATGGTCGTTGCAACAGACGGAGGCGGTCTTACTGCGTTCGTAAACGTTGTTTTCTTTCCAGATGTTGATATCAGCAATTTTAAACTAGGAGATAGGGTAACGGTAAAAGGTCATGTGCAGTTTCAGATACTACGTGATAGTGCAGGAAATACCACCGGATATCGCCAGACATTAGTTGCAGATTCCATCGAGTTGACACCTCGTTTATTAGCAGCATTTATAAAAGAGGATTCGAACCTTTATAACGGCGGAGTGCAGGCGGATGAAAATGAAATATTGTTATTTGGAAGAGTCAGTCACGTTTTTGACACCACGAATGGTGCAGTTATTATTACAATTCAAATTCCACGTACTCAAGGAAGTTTTGTCGATAATTGCAATGTGGTATGTTTTAAGCGGCAGGCAGAAGAAGCATTAAAACTAAAAAAAGGAGACTGTATTTTAACATATAATGTTGTCCGAACAAGAAGAAACGATAAGACGGAAACGTTCGAGCAGAACCTTATCTGTAGAGATATATTGAAAATTGCAGGTTTTGAAAATTCTTAATAGATGAATGAAAGGCAAGAGTACATTCCAGATAGTCTGGCTCTTGTCTTTTATTTTGCAAATAATTCTTCATTCTATTCTTAGATATCATAGCAAGAAGAAAGGAGGATTCCAATTTATGTCGCAAGTGGAGGATAACAAATATAATATATACGAATCCGTATTTTACGGTTACTTTTTACATTACACATGGAGAGATGAAAAAACAGGTCGTTCATTTTTCCGCATTTCTACAAAGCATAAACTTTTGCTTGACAAGCAATATCAAAAAAAGAATGTGATACGAGATAAAGAAACAAAACAGGATATCACATGGTATACTGTAAATTGTGATGCTTCACATATCAGTACACCCCGGTATGCAACAAAAACTCCGGTTAAAATAACTGGGTATTTTAAGAGCAATGTGGAAAACGGCTTTTGTTGGGATTTTCAGATTACAGCAATACAAGAAGCAAGTGAAGAAGAAACAATTACTATTGAATATCTGGCAAGTGATTCATTTCCCGGTATTTCATATGAAGATGCAGTTACAATTGTAAGATTTCATGGTGCAGATATTTTTTCTTATGTTCAGACACCAGGCGCTGCAAAAAAAATTCAGGAAGAAACACACCTTCCAGCTAGTGTTGTGAAAGATATGATACATATCATAGGAGACACTATTGAAGAGCGTAAGCTATATGAATTTTTAGGACCTATAGGTATACCTTATCCATATTGTGCTAAAGCTGTTAAATTCTATGGTAGTAATGCATTAAAAAAAATCTGTTCCAATCCTCATAGAACAGGAGCAAAACTGGGGTTGAGTTTTTCACAGTGTGATGCAATCGCAGCAAAATGTGGTTTCCGTCCAGATTATGAAGGGCGAATGAGACAGGCAATAAGGGAAACGGTAAAGAAGATTGCAAATAATGGTCATGTATACGCTTCACAGGAAGAATATTATCGTATTTTTTATCGACTCCTTTCATCAGATGTCTATAAGGAGTATCGTCCTTCACTGATAGATTTTTTTGCCTCGGCAAAGAAATACCACTTAGGAATGACTTCTTATAATAGACAGGAATGTTATTATGATACAGAACTTGTCCATGCAGAACAACGTATTGCTAGAAATTTGATACGGCTTGCAACCGTAAAGTCAGAGGAGCAGCCATGGTCGGATGACCTTATTGAATATGCACAGAATGCGTGCGGTATGCGGTATGGAGGTCAGCAGCGGGCTGCATTTTCATCGGTATTGCGAAACCGCGGTTTAAAAGTCGTAGTCGGAGGACCGGGTACGGGTAAAACGACTACTATTAAAGGTATTATAATGGCATATCAGAAGATGTTTCCGGATGATGTGGTAAAGCTATGCGCTCCAACTGGACGTGCTGCTCAAAGACTGGCAGAATCTACAGATATGGAAGCGTCCACTGTTCATAGGCTTTTGGATTACAGACCTTATGGAGATAGTACTACACATAAAGATGCTAATAATCCGATTCAGGCAAATCTTATTGTAATTGACGAAATGTCCATGATGGATATAGAGTTGTTTGATATTTTTCTATCCGCCGTTAAAAGCGGTACAACTCTTATTTTTGTAGGTGATACAAACCAGCTGGAAGCTGTTGGTGCTGGAGCTGTTTTGAGTGATTTGATGCAGATGCCGAAAACTCTTATCAATATCACAGAGCTGACAGAGGTATTCCGGCAAAAAGGCGGCTCCCCAATCATAGAAAATTCCATCCGGACAAAAATGGGAAGGCAGGATTTGGAGTGTACTGATGATTTTCAAATTATCAATGCGAAAAGCCCAGAACAGACGCGCGATATTGTATGCGATTTAATGAAACAGCTGTATAACCCAAACGACCCATTCGAGACACAGATATTATGTCCTGCAAGGAAAGGAGAGGCAGGAATCGACAATCTAAATATTCTGCTTCAAAAGAATTTGAATTCAGGAAAGAAATACTGTCAGTATGGGAGAACTATTTATCGAGTCAACGACAAAATCATGATGACTAATAACAATTATGATTCTGAATGTTTGTATTATAATGGAGATATCGGTATTATAAAAGAGATTACAGATACCTCTTTGAAAGTGGAAATAAGAGGAGAAATTCTGGAAATTAAGAAAAAAATGATGGAATCCATGGATTTGAGTTACGGGATGACCATTCACAAATCACAAGGGTCGGAATTTCAAAATGTAATTGTTGTTATGCCGATGGAGCCAAAAGGCATGCTTGTGAGAAACCTGTTTTATACAGCAATCACAAGAGCAAAAAAGCGAGTTTTTATCATTAACGAAGGCTCTGCGATGGAGACGGCTATCAAAACGGATAAATCATCTGCTAGAAGAACAACCCTGTTATTACAGGTGCGGCATTTAATGGGACTTCCACTGTATCAAAATCCAGAGGAAGAAAAGAAAAAAGAGTGAATTCATTTCGAGTCACTCTTTTTTTACATTTTCTTATACTTAAAAGTATACTGAGAAATTAGAGAATAAACGACATATGATTTTACCAGAGATTTCATTTTCTTTAACAATGCCTATACTTTTGAAACGGCTGTCTCTGCTGTTATTTCGATTATCACCAAGCACAAAGTATTCTCCGTCCTTTAATTTTATTGGATGATATGCAATTCCAGAAGAACACATTTTATCTAATCTGTGTTCTTCTACCTTTTTATTGTTTACATATAAAATACCCTCTTTAATTTGGATAGTATCTCCAGGTATGCCTACAATTCTTTTAATTAACTGTTTATCGGTTCCCTCTTTTTGAAATGATATCAGGTCGTTTCGTTCCAAACCCTGAAATTGATAAAAAAACAGGTCGTCAACCAGAATATCTCCGTCTTTTAAAGTCGGCATCATAGATTCTCCGCTGACTACCGCAGCAGTTACTCCATATCTGGTCAGAAGAAAGCAGAATAGCATTATGATAAGAAACTGCATTGTATAATTAAAGATGACTTTTAGCAAAAATTCACTTTTATTTTTTTTCATGATAATCTACCTCTCATGCTTACTACTATATATAGTATGGAGAAGGATTGAGAAACACAATTATTTTTGGACAGCAAAATGCAGTGGCAAATGCCACTGCCATCAAGCAACTGTTTCAATGGTTTTTCGATAATTGTTTTATTAGGCTATTTCAGGTTCTGCATTTTTCTCAATTCTTCTGCGTGATATTCCTTTCCCTGTTCATCCATAAAAGACCACAACACCCCTTGTATTAAAAAACGTTTATCTCCATATGCTGTACAAGTGGATAAAGTAACAATTTTATCTTCTGTCGATACCTTTACATCCAACCCATAATCTTTCATTTCCATGACTTCGTAAAGATAAGATTCAAAAGCGCTTTGTTCGTTGACATTGATATCAAACGGAGTCGTTCCGTCATAAGTTGTAATAGTATCGAATATCCTGTAAGTATATTTCCCTTTCGGTGTATAAATATAAAAATAGGGGTGTTCTAACGCATAGTTTTTATCTGTATATTTGGAATTGTTCCCGAACATTTCCCCATTTATCATATTATGTCCGTAAATGACCGTATTTGCATCGGTCCAGTTTGATTTGTTATAACTGTTCATAAAAATTGCGCCATTGATATTGTACTCTTTATGAAAACCGCGGGTAAGATAAAAAGAATTATCATCCCCCTGTACGACCGGATAACTGGCTCCCGAATCCAGCCGTATCCAACCTACAATATCAGTATTTGCAGCATAAAGTGATTCCCAGTCTACCTGAAAGTCATCGGTGTTGCTTGAAACATTGGTTTCTTCCGTATATTGTTCTATAAGATTTACATATTCTTTCTTTCCTTCTTCGTAGGTGTTGTACTGCCTGACTGCAAAAAAAATGCAGACCGCAGCTGCAGCCAGACAGATAATGCCTATCATTTTTCTCAATATTTTTTTCAACGTATCACCTCTAAAACATTCGTTTTGTTGCTTCTTCAGCTAAAGGACTTCTGCAACATTCATTTTTTTCAAAACTCATCTGGCAGCATAATCGGCTACCTTTCATTTTATTCATGGCAAAAACAAGACCGTTATTGTGGCTATCCAACCGTGGGTTATCAACCTGCTCTGGGTCTCCGCAAAGTACGATGCGTGATTTACTTCCGGCGCGGGTAACAGCCCCCTGGATTTGTGAACGAGTCGCATTTTGTGCTTCATCAAGAATGATAAAGCTGTTTGTGATATTCCGGCCTCTGATGTATGCAAAGGATTCTGCCCTTAACTTTCCTGTGGCAAAAAGTTTTGTGATTTTTTCCTGTATTTTATCTGAATCATAACCGTTTAATTCCAATATGGATTCCAGATTGTCGTAAAAAGGGCGCATAAGCGGGTCTATCTTACTTTGTTCGTCTCCAGGCAGAAATCCGATTTCGCTGTCAAAAAAGGCTTGCGGGCGCAATAGTAAAACCTGCCGTACCTTTCCTTCCATTACCATTTTCAATCCAACAGCTAAAGAAAGATATGTTTTTCCAGTGCCTGCCGGTCCACTTAGGATAGTTAAGGGAAAATCATGGTTTAAAGCATAAAGCGCGTATTTCTGCCCAAGGTTTTTGGGCTGGATATTCGGAAGAGAGCAGATACCGTCCATATCATTTTTGATAAGATGGAATGAATGTTCCTTGCAGATTGCAAGCGCCTGTTTCTGAATGTCTTCAGAAGACTTGAGTAAAATGAACTGATTCTCTTCACAATCGTCATGGTGGCAGGGAATCTGTTTGTCGGAGTATAAGCAGTCAATTTCAGCAGCCGGCATATCAGCGATTGTTTTACGACCAGTGTAGCTGTACTCTAGCTGTTGATTTTTATAATCTTGCACGTTGATTCCGTATAAGACTGACTTTATCTGCATCGCTATATCATTTGTAACGAGGATTGTCTCCTCGGATAGATTCCGGTCTCTAATTTCAAGTACAACAGATATGATTTTGTGGTCATTTTTATCTGATAGACCGTATTCTTTCATATATTTATAAGAATCATATGCAGGGTAGAAGACAAGCATGCCGCCATTGTCTAACGCTGTATGTCCATCTGTAGCCATTTCTTTTTGAATCATCTGCAATGCGCGGTTGGCTCTTCTTGCATTGTATGCTGTTTCACTATCTTTCGATTCCTTCAGTCCGTCCAGTTCGTCAATCACGACCATAGGAATGTATACGTTATTTTCTTCAAATTTATAGATGGAATCAGCGTCTGCTAATAATACATTGGTGTCTAAAACATAATTTTTTCTCATAAAGGTCTCCTTAAAGTAAATTCTTAATTCTTTTGCTGCATCTTAGTTTTCGGATAGCATTTTTCTCTATTTGGCGAATTCTTTCTCGAGTCAATCCATAAATAGTGCCTACTTCCTGTAAAGTACGAGGATGTCCATCCTCGATACCAAATCTCAATTTCACGATATTGCATTCTTTTTCTGTCAGAATTTCTTCCATGATTTTCAAAAGCCTACGATTTGTTTCAGAGGCTATTACCACATCCTCCAAGGATTCAGCGTTTGTGTCTTTCATATAATCTATCAGCTCTGAATCATCTTTATTGTTATCGTTTGACACGATTGAATTTAAAGACACAGATTCAATATTTCTAAATACCTGCATGACAGATTCAATTTTGGGTTCGGGAATCTGCAAAACAGTAGCAATGTACTCTATTGGTGCTTCTTCTCCATACTGATTTAAGTATTCTTTTTTAACTCTTTTGATTTTCAACATTGTTTCTGAAACATGAACCGGTACTCGAATATTCCTGCGATGGTTCAGTAAGAAACGGGTCATGGATTGATTTATCCAATGAATCGCATAAGTTGAAAATTTATTTCCTTTTTTATAGTCAAAGCGCTCAACAGCGGTGATTAAACCAAAAACACCTTCCTGCTGCAGTTCCTCCGTGTCAATTCCCATATTTACATATCGCGAGGACACCTTGTAAACTAAACCCATATTCTTTTCCACAACTAAATTTCGGAGTTCCATATCTTTCGGGTTTTTAGCATATTCTTTAAACACTGATATTTCTTCGTCTGTTGTCAAAACATTCGGAGAAGTTAGTAATCTTTTTGTATTATCTGTCATGTTAATCTCCTTTGGTTTTTATATTCTTAGAATGGAAAATTTATGAATGCAGTTTACATATTGGACACAAGAAAAAGACTCGTTTAGAGTCTTTTTCTTTTTACATATTAGTTCCAGGGAAGCTGTCCGTCTAATTCATCTGGAATCTGATTAAATCCGTCTCCTTGGGCATTGTTCTGCGGAACGTTCTGTCCCTGATTTCCGTACTGTGGCGGTACAGTGCCTGCAGGATTTGCATTTTGTGGAGCATAACCTGTGTTTGCATTCTGCGGGGCATAGCCTGCGGCTCCATTCTGCGGGGCGTAACCAGCATTTCCGTTCGGCGGAGCTGGAGCATAATTACTAGGCTGCTGAGACTCATTATTACTGTTTCCATTCGGACAAAGACTGACTTTATCTACCCGGAAAGAGTGAGAATAGCGAGTCTGTCCATTTTGGTCAACATAGGAATCTGTAATATACTCACAGCAGATTTCCAGCATGTCACCTTCTTTCACCCTGTCTGCGATAATTTTCGCAATAGAGCCAAAAGCTACTGCATTGACGAAATTATATTTTTTGTTTTCGTCTTTGATATAGCTCTTTCTAACACTCAGAGTGAATTTCGCAACAAGATTCTTCCCTTGTTCTGACCCCGACACTTCCAGCCTATTCACGTAACCGCTAAATATAGATACATTTAAACTCATATTTTTTCCTCCTTTATTTTGAGTTTATTTTATGTAAGCAGCAAGTGAGGGGATTTCTTCCTTTCATCACTGCTATACATCTATTCGTAGTATGAAAAATAAATTTAAAAATAACTTTGTCCAAAAAGTAAAAGCATCTGGAATAATTTTTCATACTACTATTGAATTACATAGAAAAAGGAGTGAATTTTTATGAGCCGACTAAATAAAGTTTTACAGCAGAATAATGTTACAGAACATAAGAAAAAGAAAGCGAAGCAAAAGAAAACAGTAATGCCGGTGTATGATATGACAGGTAAAACCATAACTCCGGAAAAAAAACGCAGAGAAAACAGGATTGCGGTTGCTGTGATAGTTGTCACAGTGCTATTGTCATTTTTATATCTTCCGGGACTTTTTATAGAAGATAATAAAGAAATAGTCAATACAAACGCAGCTGTTAAAATAGACTCTACAGCAATCCGAAAAAGCAATACGGCATTACGGAATAATGCAGAAGAAGATTTTGACGGGGACGGACTGACAAATGCCGAGGAGTCTACATACGGAACAGACCCCTGGCAGATTGATACAGATAACGATGGGCTGACGGATTACTGCGAAATCAAAATCACGAAAACAGCTCCGGATAGTGTGGATGATAACTTGGTGGATGCACAGACTAAGCTGGATAAAGCGAACGAAAAAAATGTGGGTTCTCCTTATAAAATCGGAAACGTGATATTGTGGGCGGAAGATTACAGCTCGAAATCTTTTGGCAGCGTGGTAGAAACATCTTCCGGAGCCTATCATTTCTGTTATTTCAACGGATACGCACAATTCCCAGAATCAGCAGGAAAATATGCATACCGCATAAAAGATGGAGTTCGTACAGCCCTTCCTTATAGAGAAGCGGAAAATGCATGGAAAATTACATCAGGGGATATCGTTGAAATCTATGAAAAACCATTGGAGAAGGTGATAGAATTCCAATTTTTCAAATATCCGGTTTATGCACCATCAAATGTTGTAACGGATATACTGGCGAAAATCCTGCCGGATAATGGTTTTATTACAGCGACTTCCAAAATGAAAATGGATATTGAACCAGATACTAATAAAAATGTAATAACTGATATTAAAAAGCCCGCATACAATTCCTCAGATGACTACCGTTTTACCATCAACAGCAATACATTAAATGATTTGTTGTTTGTAAGAGAATCTATTGCAGAAGATAATTCCTGTATTGCTATGTCTTTATTTAACAAAGATGACGGGGAGTATTTAGGGATTATATATGGGTATACGGCAGAAGGTGATTTGCTCATAGCTGATATGGACACATTAAAACCTGTGGGAACATTGAAAATCAGTGAATCTGCGCGAAAAATGATGAATGAGACAGGTGAAATCGTGTCCGTTTCCTATTTTGATTTTGAAGGGTTTGGATTCAGTTCCCAGAATGGTGACAGAATCAGTTTTTTTGCCGCTTCATCTAAGATAAATTCTATGGAAAGTCATTTTGAAAAAGAAATGAAAGAAGATAAGCCATCACGAGATACAGGAAAGGAAATAAAGGAAGACAAGGTAGTAGAAGATGCCGGACAGGAATCGAAAGAACAAAAAACAGATGCTGATAGCAAAATAAAAGACTCCGAGAAATTGACAGAAGAAAAAGCAAATACCGGGTTAGCCGGTGAAACAGAACTTGACAAAGCAGAATAGAATGTCATAGGTCGCTAAAAGTATATATTACCTGACATTTTATGCGTTGCCTGTCATAAGCCGGACATTTGTTCCGGCTTATTTATTTCCATTTCTTTTTTTCATTCTATGAATAGAACGAAACTGAAAGAAGAAAGGAGAATGAAAATGGCATTATATTTTCAAGAAGACGACAAAATGGAGTTGATTGATGCGGTCACGCCATTACAGGCAGTGGAGTATTTAGGGATTGAAACGCAGCGAAGAGGGCAGAATATATCCATCCTGTGTCCTGCACCAGAGCATAACGACAGGCATTTTGGTTCCTGCATGATTGAACATCATGGACGAACATGTAAATGCTACGCCTGCGGAAGACGGTTTACATCATTAAGTATTTTGATGCTGGCCGGAGGATATACCTTATACGATGCAATGTGCATACTTGCTGAGATTTCCGGTATGTCAGACAAGTTCGAAGCATCAAAAAAAGAAAATCAGAAACGGATACACCAAAAATCCAAGACTGTCCCTCTGCAAACCCGCAGAATGCTGAATCTGTCTACGAATAGTCATATCAAAGCTGTACTTAATGCTGTGCAAACACGTCCGGAATCAGGAAACTGTATCCGCGACAATAACGGCGATTATGTTATATTAAACAGCGTTCTTTGGAATCCATGGACCGAATTGTGCCAGCAGGAGCCGGAGACGGCAGACTGGCTGATACGAAACAAATGCGAAGAAAAAATGCTGCAGCTGGATTATCTGATTCACCAGCTGAAAAATCCAATGAGTACAAAAATATCTGAGATGTTTTACGAAATACGTCAGATATATGGCTTTTCACTGACAGAGGCAATTGCCTTCTACCAAAGACAGTATCAGGAAATTGAAAATATCTATGTGGAGCATGGCGGTACGTTGAGTGACGCAGAAACAATCGCAAACAAAATATATATGTTGAACCGTGCACTTGCTTAGCCATTCAGAAAAAAGAGGGTTCCCCTCTTTTTTTTGTCTGAAAAAATCTATTTGAAAACAAAATCAGCATACTAGGAATATGGGAGGTTTAATATATGGATAAAAATAATACAACTTATGGATTTCTACATTGTCACTCAGAACATTCGCTGAAAGATTCCCCGTTATCTATTGAAGAGCTGTGTACAAGGGCAGTGGATATGGGCGCAAAAGCAGTTTCCCTTACAGACCATGGAAACTGTACCGGACTTATCGAATTTATGGAGACCTGCCAAAAACTCGGAATAAAGGGCATCCCAGGGGTAGAGGCTTATGTGGAGACAGAATATGCAGAAAGAGCGCATCTGGTACTGCTTGCGAAAAACTATGAAGGCTATCAAGAGATAGCGCTCGCTGTTACGGAATCCAACAGAAATCTGAGTAATGCAGCAAAAGTATCCATGCCGGTTATGAACCGGGAGTTGCTTAGAAAATGTTTCGGAAACGGCAATGTGATTGCTCTAAGCGCCTGCATACAAGGAATCCTCTCGTCAATCTTTTTGTTTAATGCATCAACAGATGAAAAAATAAGAAAACTGACAGAAAAATTAAAGAAATTTCATAATCCTGAGTCAGAAAGCTATCTGAACAACCTGCAGATACTTAAACAGTTAGATGGAAATATTGAATCAAAAGCCAATGAAAAGGCATTGCTGGAATCCATCGCAAAGAAAAGCTATAAAAAACGTCTGAACGGCCTCAAGATTTTAGCTCAGACAAATCCAAACGAATACAATCAGGCCAAGACCCAGCTCGAAATGGAGATGAAAGAAAGCGAACGGGCAAAAGTAAAATTGGACAGCGTGAAAGCCGAATTGAAAAAGCTACGTTCCTTCCGCACAAATATCAATTCCAGAGTCAGTGCAGAAAAAAAAGACCATGACAAATTCATTGCAGTACAATCTAAAATCCGGGTATTGGAAAACCAGCTGATTCCGAAAAGTGATTTATATGGAAGAGCAAAAGAGGAATTGAAATGGCTTTACGAGATATTTGGGTCTGATTTTTATATTGAACTTCAGAATCATGGCTTGGAGTCAGAGGCATATGTCATGCCGCATCTGGCAGAACTGGCAAAGGAGTGCAACATACCGGTTGTTGCTACGAATGATGTGCATATCAGTACAAAAGAGCAGGCAGAGGGACGGCAATTCTTAAAAGCCTTGCGGTTTGAAAAATGGGAACCGCTTGAATATTCTGATACGGAACTGTATATGAAATCTGATAAAGAACTGTATAGCATGCTATGTCAGATTCTTGAAGTTGATACAGCAAGACAAGCAATGTTAAACATAAGGAAAATATGTGATGCATGCAATGTGGAATTTCCAAAAGAACTGCATTACCCCAAATATAAAGATGAGAACGGAAACGATGTAGAGGATTCACCGGCTGTTTTGAGAAAAAAGACTATGGAAGGTATCTCAAAGCGGTTTACAGACGGTAGTTTTAATGAATCTTACAGGAAACGGATGGAATATGAATTGGATGTCATCATTTCTCTGGGATATGCAGATTATCTGCTGATAGTAGCCGACTTTGTTAATTATGCTTCTCAATTATCTATGCAGAATAATGAACTGAAAATCGGCTATGGAGTCGGACCGGGAAGAGGAAGCGGCTGCGGTTCGCTTGTAAATTATCTTCTGGGGATTACACAGCTTGACCCGTTAAAATACAATCTGCTTTTTGAGCGATTCCTAAATAAAGACCGCGTGACCATGCCCGATATAGATTCGGATTATTCGGCAGAGGTAAGGGATGCTACAATAGAATACGCAAAACAGAAATATGGAGAAGATGCTGTTGCCTGCATCATCACAAAAACAACGCAGGGAGTCCGAGCATCTATCCGAAATTCCGCGCGTATCCGGAGCTGGGAGTTGTATCCCGGGAAAAACACAGATACTTATGTAAAGGGGCAGCGAAAGCCGATAGTAAACCTCGGAGATAAAATCGCAAGGGCAATTCCGGAAAAACCGGGAATCACATTTCATGAATGTGATTCAGAATTAAAAATGTATCATAATAATGAAGATGCAAGAGCCATTATCAATCGTGCAAAAATGACAGTTGGAAATATCCTTACCTTGGGTATTCATGCGGCAGGTGTTATCATTGGTGACGGAAAGCCTTTAAATAGTTACATTCCTCTTTTGTATAACAAGGAAAAACAACAATGGGCAGTCCAATGCGATATGAATGAAGCGGAACGCATCGGGCTTTTGAAAATGGATTTTCTAGGCTTAAATAATCTTGACATCATTACGGATTGTATCCGGCGGGTTAAAGCTAGATATGGGATTTCTGTCGATTGTAACAATCTTCCGTTTGAACCGGAAGTATTTCGGGAAATATTTGCAAAGGGAAAAACAGACTGCGTATTCCAGCTGGAATCTGGTGGAATGAAGCAAATGCTCAGAGAGTTCGGACCGGAAAGCTTTGAAGACATCATCCTTCTGGTGGCGGCATACCGTCCCGGACCCATGGATTTTATCCCGGATATTATTGCAGTAAAACACGGGAGAAAAAAACCGCGTTACATTGTACCGGAATTAGAAGAAATTTTAGAGCCGACTTATGGACAGCCTATCTATCAGGAACAACTGATGGAGATTTTCCATCGCTGTGCAGGTTTCTCCCTTGGGGAATCGGATATTATCCGGCGTTATATGTCCAAAAAAAAGGTGGATAAATTTTTAGCTTATCGTCCGCAGTTCGTTGAGGGAATTATAAGAGCAGGCGCAACAGAAGAAGATGCTTTGGAATTGTGGGAATCTCTGACCGGGTTTGCTAAATATGCTTTTAATAAAAGCCATGCGGCTGCGTATGCCCTGCTTGCTTATATTACAGCATATCTGAAATATCATTATCCGGCAGAATATATGTGTGCTTATATGAATTTCTCAGAGGTAAAGAAAATACCGGCACTGCTTCATGAGTGCAAAGAACTTGGTATTCAGGTACTGCCTCCGGACATTAACCAGTCCTATGAACAATTTACGATAGATAATGAAGGAAATATTATTTACGGACTGAATGCAATCAACGGAATCAAGACAAATGCAACTCCAATTATAAACGAACGAATGGAAAATGGAGAATACAAATCCTTTTTCGATTTCTTTATCCGTATCCATAAAAATAAAGGGGTCACAGAAAAATTGATTAAATCCGGTGTTTTTGATATTTGTGACAAATCTGGCAGAGGACAGTTACTGTATATAGTAAAACAACAGTCAAAAAATCTGCAGGCACTCAGAAAAAAGACACAGACTCTTTCGCAATTAGAAGAAACTCTTCAAACTTGTACCACTAAAAAAGAATCAGAACAGGCTGAAAAACATATAGCAAATGTAAAAGAAGGAATTGAACGCCTCAAAATCCGTTTGTTCGATACTGACCCAGCTGTTGCTGTCGTAGATGATAAATTAGTAAATCTGCAACAGGAATACGAGATACTGGGAGCTTATGTATCAGGGCATCCACTTGATTCATACCAAAATATTTACAAAGACAAAAGTGTTACTTATATTAAAGATTTTATCGGTGGAAGATATCTGACCTATGCAGGTATGATATCTGATGTCCGATATGCTGCAAGGAAGACTGATGGGGCAAAAATGGCGTTTTTCCATCTGAATGACCCGACTGGCACGCTTGAAGTAAACTGTTTCACAGAATCTTTTAAATCCTTCCATCATCTGATAGAAGAAGGTCGCGTGGTAAAAATCTATGGCAAGGGAACTTTGGAAGATTCATATCGTGATGATGAAGAGCCGGTGCGGAAACTGACAATCAAAGGCATGAAAAAGTGTTTTCCGGAAAAACCGCCACTGTTTATCAGTGTAAGAGATATGCGGGTATACAAAGAATTCATTTGTAATAAATTATTATTATTTCAGGATGATGGGGGCTTTCCTGCTTACCTTCATGATTCTGAAACAGGTGATATTTTTTCTATGGATTACCGATTGAACGGAGATGTAGTGAATATCGAAATTGAAAATGCATATATCACAGAATTATTTAGTGACATCCCGGTACAAGTCCGGAAGATGTTAAATGCGGACTAATAAAAGAATATTTAAAAAGAGATGGTTTGAAACGCATCACAAATGTTAGACAAAATATGTTTAATATTTAAGGTGAAGTTCAGTTTGTCATCTCTTTTTTTCATACTACTAATGAGTAAAAAAAAGAAAGGATGATAAAAAATGAAGAGATTGAAATGTAGTATCCTTTGTGTCGGCATGATATGCAACATTCTATTTACCGGATGTTCTACTGAAATCAAACCGGATTCCAAAGAAGAAGGTGTTTATGCTACACAGAATCCGTTAAGCGCTGTAGAATACTCCATTTATATGAACAAACAGATAACTGTTTTCACCAATCAGCTTACAACTCGTATGATTATGGCGAACAATGCACAGGAAAGCACATATGAAAATGAAGCAGATATGGCAGATGAAAGCGTAAAAATTATGGAAGATGCATTAGAAGAAGTTGTTGTAACTTATCCTTCTGATACATCAGAGGATGATAGAGAGGCTGCCATTATGGCAATGCAGACAGCAGTAGACCATATGGTTTCGTATGCAGAAGATGTTCGAAATGGAGAAGACACAACGAAATATATCAATGTATTTCAGAATGATTTTAATGCATTAACAGGACTTGCAAACCTGTATTATCAATAAGACAGGAAAGGAGTGAATTAAATGGCAAAAGAAAATACGGTACAACTGTACGGACGTGTCATTCAGGAGCCTGTCAGACGAATGGATACGGAAGGAAATTATCTGAGTTGCAAAATCCTGCTCACTACGCTGCGGAGAACATATGCTACAAAAGAACTGCTGCTGCGTGGAGTCCCCAGATGGGACACATTATGCGTTTTGAGCAGGAATGCACATTTGATTAAACATCAGATGGCAGATATCAAAGAAGGGGATATGATTCTTATAAAAGGAAGCCTTGTAACGCAGGAGATTATAAAACGATTTATTTGTACGGAATGCGGAGAAATTACAAAGCGTCAAGGTGTTGTTATCTACGTGGACCCGATATTTGTAAAGCAGTGCGAGACAGGACTGCCGGAAACAAAAGCCTACGAGATGGTACAGAATGCAATAGAAATCAGCAATCAAATCAGGATAATGGGAACTCTATGCCGGGAACCAGAACTCTACAACGAAGAAGTTGAAAATGGAAAACAAAGAACAGAGTGTACGTTCCAGATTGCATCAAATCGTAACCGTCACATACTGGAAGATAATCCCGAAAAAAGGACTGATTACCCATGGGTAAGAACTTTTGGGCCGACTGCGCTGGAGTATTATAACGCGTTGCATATAAACTCCTCTGTGTACATAGACGGGGCTATACAAGTCAGAACTGATATACAGCGTGAAATCGTGTGTGACGAATGCGGAGCTTTATTTACACGTCCGGACACTGCCACAGAGATAATCCCTTACAATATTGAATATTTAAAAAACTGTGACATTCCGGAGTCAGAGAGAGAGGAGGAATTTGAATATGCCGAATAAAGGACTGCTTGCAACAAGGCTTGCTAATCAGAAACAATCTGAACAAACAAATTCCGTTTCACCAGATTCTGTACAAAACGGGAATCATTTCTCTCAAAACAATGAAAATCAGACATATCGTCATTTTGCTTTCAACCAGCAAAAAAAGCATACGCAAGCAGAGGTCGAGCAAAAAGGCGTAAGCAGTGATTTTTTCAAAGAGGAACAATGGAACAGCAGGAGCAGCACTACAGAAGAGCAGGCAAAGAGACAGGAACTATCAGAAGAAGAGCAGGTAAGTAAATGGCGGCTATCGACTCGTATTATTAATATATTGTTGGTAGTAGCCTGTGTATATGTGCTCTTTTTGATATATGGTGTTTCCGTGACAGATTATCAGTATTCAAATAATGGAACGATTGAGGCTCAAAAATTGTCAGTAAGAGAGCTTGCTGACAAAAAAGCGTATGAAACGGTATATTATCAATACCTGCATCTCCGTTCTCTTTATGAAGAAGTACTTCTGTTAGATTACAGAATTGGCAAAGGAGAGGAAGAACCATTGACAATCGCTCCGGAATACGAAGCACTTCTGGATGATGTAACCAATTTATCCGTAAAAACAGAGGCAATGGAAGTAGAGAGCCAATACAGCCAAATTAAAAATATCATGCTTTTGTGGGTGAAAAATGACATTGCAGTTTATCTGCAGAACATGTCTGCTGCAATTTCACAAAATGATGTGGAAACAGCAAACAAGGCAATACAAGATAAAGAACGTGTATACAAAGATTTTTCTATCATTACGCAGAATATCGTTGCTATGGGAGAAAGCGTAAAAGGAGCAGATTTGACTGAAATACGGGAATGGACTCCAGAAAGCTATGTAGACGAAAAAATCAATGGAAAGTAGGGAAATGCCATGTCAGGCAGAATTAATTATAATACATTATTAAACCAATACAATATCGCTGTTGCAAAAGCACAGGATTTGCAGGAGCAACTGTCAACAAAAATGAGGCAGTGGGAAAAGCGTGATGAAGACTTTAAAACCGTTGAAAAATTAGCTAGAGAGCTGTGTTCGGAAATTCTGGTAAAAGATAATAAAGAAATGGTATTGGGGAGGGAGTATACATGGGGCAGTGTCCCCATTATGGAACTCATCATAAAGACCAGAAGAGTTTATCAGGAAGATATTGCAAAGAAAACAGATTTTATCCGTAAGATACTCGACCAGTCGGAAGAAAGGCGCCAACAGGCGGAGAGTCTTCAGGAGCAGATAGCCGTCATGAAGACTCAGCCGGGAGCAATGCAAATCAGTCAGGAAGAACTGATAGCCCAGCTTGAGAAGGAAAAAAAAGAACAGGAAGCGTTATCGAATATGCCGATGAAAGCTAGGGAAGCGGTAGAGTCTGGAAAAGCAACAATCGTTATGGATGATAAAGATAAATTAAACGATTTAGAAGAGGATTTATATGCGGATGCAGCTGAAATCAATGCAAAAGTCCAAATCACTCCAAAATCTATTCCTGTAACGCCAAACCGGAAACAGTTTGAAAGAAAAAAAGAACGTAAAAAGCAGAAAATGATGGCGCATACGATTAATCTAAAAGAATATGAAGCAAAATTAGATGACGCAAGCTGGGAGCTGATACGGATAATCGGAAAGGAAGGTATTTCCATCTATACAGAAATAGAGACAGCGTTTTTGCAAGCCAATCCTACCATCAGTACCAGTAAATGTCGGTCCTGCATAGGAAATCTGACTGCAATCCAGATAACCAATAAAGAGCCTATCATCAACCCACTGAAAGGGAAACTGTATGCATATCATTTGACTGATATGGGACAACGGCTTTACAAGGAACGGTTCGGGGAAATGCCAGTTATTTCGGAGATTGAAAAAATTATAGCGGAACATGACAATCTTATCCACGGCTACGGAATCAAATTTATTGCGGATTTATTACGGGAAAAAGGGGAATTTTCCGAAGTTAATGATATGAACCGGAAACGGCCGATTGAGATTGGCAGTGGAAAAAGTTATATTCCGGACCTTGTCTGCATTGATGAGAATGGTCACACTGATTATATTGAGTACGAATGCGTGAACCATACACAGACAGCATTTAATGCAAAGTGCAATAAAATGTCTAAAATAACGAATGTCCTCAACTTTGTCGTTCCGAATGCTGACAGTATTGCAAAAATCAGAAATGAAATTTCAAAATGGATAGAAAACCGGGGTGCACGTTCATTAAGTCATATTACAGTACGAGTTACGGGAGCATGTCAGTTAAAAGATGCGGAATTTAATGATAACAGAACATGGAAATTGGTCTTTAAACCGGGGAAAAGAATAGTACCATTTGAGAATTAAAAAAAGTACTCTAAAAGGCACTCTAAAATGAGTGCCTTTTCGTATCATTTATTCATCAACAGATTTGTCATTCTAATATAAAGATATCATTGAAAAGGAGGAATATCTATGCTGGATTCTTTTATTGCATTTAATATCAATGGAATCAGTAATTTTATTTACATGATTACAAGTAATTTGTGGTTTCTATTACTTTTAGTCGGAGTAGTAGGGACAATCGTGTTGCTGTTGAAAGAAGAAGTAGATACAGCAGTACGTGAAGAGCAGAACATTATCTGAAGAAAGGAGAGAGTTTAATGAGTCAAAATACAAATACGCTCACTTATAAGCAAAATATGAGCAAATCCGAATTGTTCCGAATTATAAAAGCCATAGGTATTCCAATGCTTGTATTCGGGCTTGGAATCTTTACAATTTCTAATTTTGCGACTTTCGGAGCAAAACTGATTTGTCCTCTTGCAGGTGCAATGTGGGCAATAGGATTTATCGTTGCATTACTGATGCCTTCACAGCGGCAGGAAGTATTAAATCAGACTATGATTGTATGTTCCATTTATTTTCTTGCTCTGCTTGGGTTAAAAATCTTATTAGCTGTTGTATCCGGCGTCAGTTCTGAAATGATTGCAGCATCTTATGACCAAGCAATTCCGACTTCAACGGGGAATGCTATCCCAGGATATCTACAGACTATGATGTGGTTTGTAGCTGTTTTGTTGCCGATAGGCGATATCAGCATGCAGGTGAAACGGCTGTTCCAGTTTAAACGGAATCAGACTCTGCAAAAGACATTTGGACGCACCAGAGGTCTGCGGAATAATGGGAGAAGCAATGGAACTATGGTAAATTAGGGGGGAGGATGGATATGTTATCATTATTTGAAATCAAAAAAATACTCAGTCCTCAGACGGATTATCTGCCGGAGGATGATTTCCGGATTATCCAGTCATGGGCGGAATATGACGAAACATCATCTAAAACTCCGGAAGAACGTACTTTAAATTATTTATGCTATGAACTGGAAGTGATGAATCCGGATACAGGAGAAATAACTCATTTTTTTAAAGCAATCAAATTTGCTAGAGTCTGCCGTCTACCAGCCAGTGCAAAACAAAGTCTGGCTCTGATGGATATGCAGAGTCAGGTGCTATCTGGAGCACACGAGGGAAATTATAATCTGATAACCATTATTGCAAATATTATTAAGCCAGTTGCGCTCGGTCTATTATATTTGTATGGAATTCAGGGTGTATCAGAAAGCCTGGAAGAAGCTAAACATATAGCGCACAACAATTTTCTCGGATTTATTGGCATGATGCAGGGGACTTTCCGGGTACTGGAATTACGGAACGTAGAGGCGCAGGAAACGGAATGGCTGCGTGAAAAAATGTATAATATGGACTATATGACTGTTGTAAGAGGAATTCCAAAGGCATCAAAAGCGGGAGAAGATGCTGGAAACCGGGGGCTTGGTGGAGCAAACTTAAATCCGGATAGTCAAGGAACTCTGGAAGAAATTATCACAGGTATGGCCGATTATGAATATGTAATAGAAATTCTTTCCACGCCTGTCTATCTTGACACCTTAATGAGCTGGCAAAGACGTTCCCAGAAAGAAATGACAGATTGGTATGGACAGTTGCAGGGTACGAAATCTTTGAGTTTGAACCTTTCTATCCCCATGATGTATATGGCAAACGCGAGCCAATCAGAAGGATGGTCTAAGGCGTATACCGATGCAAATACAGTCAGCTATTCTCAAGGAGAATCGTTTACCACTTCACAAGGACAATCCGTTGGTGAATCCTTATCGCAGTCCTTCAGCCAATCTGTCGGACATACAGAAGGCGCTTCCATGAGCAATTCTGTATCACAAGGTATCACACATTCACAAGGCATTAGCTTTGGGGAAAGTTTTGGGGAAAGCCAGAATGTCGGCGCAAGTTCAAATTCCGGTATCAGTATGAATGAAGGCTACAATCAGGGAGTCAGCATGAATGAAAACACCGGAATCAGTCAGGGAATCAGTGCAAATAGAGGTGAAAGTTTCTCAGAAGGAATGAACTCATCAACTTCCGTAGGTCATTCAGAAGGAAGTAGTTTTAATGTATCTCATGGGCAGAGCACATCCAGTTCTCATAGTATAGGACAGAGTCAGAATATTGGTTTCAATCAGTCGCAGTCTGTGAATATGAGTAACAGCGCAAGTCATGGGCAGTCATCCAGTTCTTCTCTGAGTCAGGGTGTAAACAGCAGTTTCTCAAATGGTCAAAGTTTTGGTGGAAGTACTAGCAGTGGAATTAGTCAAAGTCAGAGTAATGGAGTAAATATCAGTCATAGTGAAAGTGAAAGCACTAATGCTGGAGTTAGTGCCGGAGTCTCATTCGGTATCGCTGGAAATGTTAATGCAGGAACTTCGAGTGGCTCTTCGGATAGTATTGGCATGAGCCAGTCTAACAGTATAGGAGTCAATAACAGTGTAGGGCAGAACTGGGGGTCCAATTTTGGTGAATCACATGGTTCATCTGTTACATCTGGCTCATCTTTTGGACAAAGCACATCCCTCGGAGAGAGTATTGGTTTTGGACAATCTGTCGGTATCAGTCAGGGATTTGGAGTCAATGAAAGTTTTGGTGTAACAAATGGGGAAAGTATTTCTCAGGGGTTTGGAACTAACGTATCTGACAGTGTTTCCCAGTCTATCGGTAATTCTGTTTCTCATGGAACAACGCAAAGCATAGGACAGTCCTATGGAGAAACGGCTTCAAGAGGCAGTGGAGTTACAGCCGGTTCCAGCATAGGTCAGGGTATATCACAGTCAGAAGGAATGAGTGTAGGTCAAGGACTCTCTCATTCAAAAAATGTAGGAATGAATGAAAGTGTCTCCGAATCACAGACACTTGGTCAGACCATGGGCCAGAGCGTAAGCAATTCTGTTACGCAAGGAGCAAGTTCTGGATATGGACAGACTGTAGGACAGACGCAAAGCGTATCCAACGGTCAGAATTATACGACTTCCAATGGACAGAGCAAAGGAACCAGTGCCGGAACTACAGGAACCGCTTCACTTGGAACCAGCAGTTCCATGGGTCTCGGTCCCTCTATCGGATACAGTAAATCCTATCAATGGCTTGACCAGGGGGTAAAAGACCTTCTGGAACTTTTGGAGTACCAGAATGAGCGAATCAAACGTGCATTGCGTGGACAGGGCGCATTTTATACCTATGTTTATATCGCCTGCCCATCTTTGGATGCGCTTTCCACTGCTCAGGCAGTAGCAAAAGCGACCTGGCAGAATGAAATGGCAATGACGCAGCCACTGCAGGTAATTGATTTAACAGAAATGGAACAGAAACATTTATTATATCATTTTGCTGCATTCTCTTCTGACGTAACAAAGGAAGATAATTATGGTGTTGAGGAATATAAGTACTGTACAGTACTTTTATCAGAAGAGTATGTTGCTTATACGCACTTGCCGCGTATTTCAGAAGGCGGTGTAGATAGCATTATTCAGGATATACCAAAATTCCGCGTTCCTTCCATGTTAAAAGGTGAAATCTACATGGGAACAATCTTAAATCCGGAACGGTATACTTTCAAAAACGGATATAAAACACAGTTCGATTATCGGATTGACGAGGCTACACTGATGCACGGATTCTTTACTGGAGCATCCCGTTCCGGAAAGACAGTCGCTGCGATGCGGTTTATTGCGGAATTATCAAAGGTTAGACGTTCCAAAACAGGAAAACGTCTCCGTATTGTAGCCATGGACCCGAAACGCGATTGGAGGACCTTGGCAAGATATGTTGAGCCGGAGCGGTTCAATTTCCATAGCTTAGGAAACGTAAATTTCCGGCCAATACAAATTAACCCATGGAAAATACCAAAAGGTGTATGGCCGCAGACATGGATTGACGGTGTAGTTGATATTTACTGCCGTGCATACGGACTTCTGGAACGCGGTAAGCAGATGTTTGGAGATGTTGTCTTTGATTTGTACGAAGAGGCAGGAGTCATGGCAGCCTGTGATAAAGATAACTGGCGTGATATTGTTCCGGATTTATCAAGGCAGGTAAACTTTGATAACATCTATAAACGGATGTTTGAGACAAAAGCCGCACTTGAAAATCCGAATAATAAAGGTGGAAGAGCCGGAAACGACACTAGAGACGCATATGCGAGACTGCTAGACAGACTTTCCTGTTTCAGCCGAGAGTATTCCATTGAACACCGGTTATATGGCACATCGGACGGCATTGGGATTGATGAGCTTATCGGGGATGATGATGTGACAGTTCTGGAGTCAAAAGGCTTGGAAAATACATTCAAAAACTTTATCTTTGGAGTCATCACGTCCGGTTTCTATAAATTTGCACTTGCACATGAAGGCGGATTCCTTGCGGAAGACCAGTATGAAACGGTACTTGTCATCGAAGAGGCTAATGAAGTGCTGACGGGAAATGATGCGGCCGGAGGCGGAGGCGCAGGAGCAATCACATTAAGCGGTCAGTCTGAGTTTGAACAGATACTGGACCAGTCAGCAGGATATGGTTTGTTTATCTTTGCCATCACTCAGAAAATAGCAGACATGCCGAGTTCTATCGTGGCAAACTGTGGGATTGTGTTTGCAGGGAAACTGAAACGACCGGATGATGTCAATACGGTAGTTCGTGCAATCGGAAGAGAAGAGCGGATAGATGATAGAGACTTAGTAAAATGGTTTCCACGCAGTCCTACAGGATGGTTTGTATGTCAGACATCCCGTACTTTTGACTTTAAAGATGCGGAACCGATTCTTGTTAAAATCAGCCAGCTAAATATTGCTCCGCCAAGTGATTTAGAACTGGATGAATTATTGATAATGAAAGAAGCGGAACTGAATTTGAAACAGCAGGCGGCTATCGCCTAATGTTTTTCCATACTATTACCGAAGGCTTTTTGTCTTTCCTTTTCAACTTTTCAATTTTTTTATGGCGGCAGGATTATTCCTGCCGTTTTTTTGTGTCCAGTAAATCTAATTTGATTCTATTTTTTCACATACTAAACTTAGGAGCAAAACCAAACAAAAATGAAAGGAGAGTAAACATGGCGAAAAACAGAAAATATATATGGATTCTGGTTGCTGCTATCGTGGTTGCAGTTATTGGGGGCGTTTCACTTTATTTGTTCCTCGTTCCTCAAAAAACAACCGTTTATGTGTTTAACGATAATTACAAAGCAGGGGAGGCTCTTTCCGAAGAGATGCTGACTCCGATACAGGCAGATTCCAAAATCGTAGTTGCGGGAAAAAATGCTGACACATCTTCCCGATTTATTACAGGAACGGATATCAGCGCCGTCTTAAATGCAGGAGACTCATTGAGAATGGATGTATCAGAAGGAATGCCGCTTACATTATCCATTTTGTCAGTCACCGGGGGTTCTACTGTAGAAATGAATATGGACCCATCCAAAGTCGCTGTAACGATACCTGTCACGAATATCACAGGTGTTACCAACGATTTGAAAGAAGGCTCCAGGGTGAACATTTATACGACAGGCGGGGACACAATGGGGACCACTCTTTTATTTCAAAACATGCGTGTTCTTTCTGTAAACAGGGACTCAAGTGGTATCATGAATAGTGCTACAATCGAAGTCACTGTAGATGAATCCTTAAAACTGATTTATGCAGCAAATTACTCAGCAATTTATCTCGGACTCGTAGACAGCACCGGTTATGAATTTACTGAAGAATCAATGCCAAGTTACGCCCCTGCTGCCCATGCCGGAAATTAAACAAGCAAAAGAAAGGGAGAATTTTCATGCGTAAGATTTTATTAGTAGATACAAACAATGCTTTTGTCAGTGATGTGGAAAGCCGACTGATTCTGGATACCATTCCGGATACCGATATTGTAGCAGCAAGGAATTTTGATAATCTTTCCAAAGATATTTCTGCGGAAAAACCTACGGAAATTCTGATATCTGCACGTATGATACCGTTCCATCCGGACTGGGATTTCGGACTGCCGTTAAAGTGTTATGCGAAAAATGCAGAAGACATGGCTGTGGCATCTGAAAAAAGAATCCCATGTATCGGAATCATTAAAACCGCAAAAGAACTGTGCCATGCAGTTGAAAGTAACCATACAGTTGAGGTTGTTCCTGTCCAGAAACAGGAATATCAGCAGAAAACTATGGAAGAACCTTCAAGAACAGGAGAATCAGACTTTATTGACCCTTTTGCACCTTCTGCATCAAAAAACACAGGCAAACAGTCTCAGAATACTTATGGAACAATGGTAGAAAACACCACTGCGTTTCCTCAACAGCCACATTATGAACATCAGAAAAAAGATAACTATGATTCTTCAAGCAGAGAAAAAAACGGAATGGAAAATTATGAGCCGTCATCAGTGACCGGAACGGCAAATTACGAACCGTCAATTGAAACTGCAAGGAAAAGCCATCAAACACATAACGGAACAGTTGAAAATCCGGATGTTCATAACACAGATATCCGTTCACGTCTTGCTGCTGCAAGGGCGAAAGAAGAGGAAGAGGAGAAGAAACGTACTGCGGCGCTGCGTAACGAACAGGAGATGCGAGCGGCTGAAACTGTGGAACGGGATATGGGAAACTTCCGGCATCCTGCAAGGGTTATTACCGTATATTCTGCAAAAGGCGGTGTGGGAAAAACAACGATTTCCTGCGAACTGGCAACCTTTTTGGCGTTAACGAACCACGGAAGAGGAAGGTTCAAAGTATGTATCGCCGATTTCAATATTGATTTTGGCGATGTGCTGAACACACTGAGTTTTGATGCTACAAGGTCCTGCATGACATACTGGGCGGCAGATATCCAGAGCCGTTTAGATTCAGGAGAAAGACCGGAAGAGATTCAGTATACGGAGGCGCAGATTTCCATGTACCTTCAACAAAATGAAAAAGACGGACTGTATGCGCTCATTGCGCCGCTGACGAATGAAGATTCCATGGATGTTACGGAAACGCAGATTCAAATCATGCTTGACAATTTGATTCAATACGGAGGCTTTGATTTTGTGGTATGCGACACCGGAAATAATACAAGAGACTGTTCCATCATTTCACTGGAAAAAGCGGACGAAGTCCTTCTTGTCGTAACGCAGGATGTGAATACAGCGAACTGTAACAGCAGTTTTCTTTCCACTATGCGGAAAGTTGGCTTTGATATGAATAAAATCCGGCTTGTGATAAACAAAGCACGTCCGGCAAAGATTGTAGCTATTTCAACGGAAGAACTGGAAGAAGCCTTTGTAAATCCTAATACTGGAAAACCGTACCCGTGCATTACTAGAATCAAGGATAACAATGAAGTAAAACATGCGAATAATCTGGGAGAGCCGCTCGTATACAATTCCTCCCATGAATTTACAAGGTCCATCGGTATCATTGCGAAAGAAATCATCGGAGACCACTTTGTACTCGGCGAACCGGAAAAGAAGAAAGGATTCTTTAAAAAGTTGTTTGGCAAAAAATAATATATTGAGGCTGGGGGTTGCTCCGGCCTTTATTCATAAGAAAGGAATATGAGTATGTCACTTTTAAAAACAAAATTACGTCATGATGAACAGGAAAAAGAACAGATTGCACAGAAAGTCGCTACTGATTATATCAAACCGTCAGAAACAGAACAGGAGCGGGCAGCGGATGTAATCCGTATTATCTCGGAGCGTTTTTCAGATAAATTGATTTCTAACAATATTGACGATATACAGGATGAATTAAGAGCTGCAATTCAGGAAGAATGTGAACACTTGGATGTTGATTATGAGGAGCAGAAGCGAATTGAGAAAACTGTTCTTCTGACAGCCCTTGGCAATGGCCCGATTGAAGAGTATCTGGAAGATGATGAGGTTACTGAGATTGTTGTGCAAAGATACGATAACATTGTAATTGAACGAAATGGAAAGATTGAGCCGGTCGCTGCTACCTTCAACGATGAAGAACACTTAATGACAATAATACGGCGTATCGTTCAGAGAGTGGGAAGGCAGATAAGTGTATCCACTCCAATTGTAGATGCCAGATTAAAAGATGGAAGCCGAGTTAATGCTACCATGAAAGATGTATCACCGGATGGGGCAACACTGACTATTCGAAAATTTAATCACACAGTTCTAAACGGGAAAGATTACCTGCGTAAAAATTCCATGAGTAAAGTGATGCTTTACTTCCTTGACCGGTGTGTGCGAGGAAAAGTCAATATTTTGGTATCCGGCGGTACTGGAACCGGGAAAACGACTCTCTTAAATATGCTTTCTGCGTTTATACCAAATGATGAACTTATCATCACCATTGAAGATACATTGGAATTGAAACTTCAACAGTCTAATGTACGGCGTATGGAAGTAAGACTAGCTAAAACAAAGGAAATGATGCAGATAGACCAGAAAGCGCTTGTAAAGGCGGCACTCCGGCAGAGACCAGACCGTATTATCTTAGGCGAGGCACGAGACGGCTCCATTGTAGACCTCATCAGTGCTATGTCAACTGGACATGAAGGTTCCATGAGTACCATTCATGCAAATAGCCCGCGAAATGCTGTTGATGTCCGTATTCCGATTCTGTATTCCATGAATGAGGATACGAACTTTTCCGAACAGTCTGTTGCAATGCAGGTGGCGGAAGCACTGCAGCTGATTGTACAAATCAGCCGTTTCCCGGATGGTAGCCGCAAAATCACACATATCTCTCACGTGGACGGGCTTACTGCAAACGATAAGGTAAATATCAAAGATATTTTTATTTATGATAGAAAAGAACAGTGTTTCAAATCTACAGGTTATTACCCCAAAAAATTGATTCGGTTTATCAAGGATAAAGGATTGGATTTTGAAGATGGGATTTTCAAAACAAAAGAGAAAAATGAAGGAGTTGAAAGCTGATGCAGGGAATTCATATCATTGTACTTTTTGCCTGTTCCATTCTTTTACTAGCTATTTATTTCATTGCAAAAATACATACCAGACAGAATGTAATAAGAGGTGAACAGGATTATATTACGACATCTATGGTTCGACTTGAAAAACATATTCGGGAGATATCTGGGGACTTCAAAGTGGAATGGTATTTGATTGCATTGATTGTCTCCCCGTTAGTAGTCGGTATCATTGGTTTTTTAGGAACGGAAAGCGGACCGATGGGGGTTATCATCGGATGTCTTGGGTTCTTTGTTCCGGAAGGAATCATTCAGTACATTAAGATGAACAATAACAAAAAGTTCGAAGAACGGTACTCCCGGTCATTGGAGCAGCTCGGTTCATCCTTGCGTGCCGGACTCAGCATTACGCAAGCAGTGGAAGATACCGCAAATTGCAAATTCCTGCATGAAAGCATGCGGAAAGAATACGCAAAAATGAGTTCTGACTTACAGATGGGATTGACCATTGCGGAAACATTCCAGCAATTTGCAGAACGGTGCAACAGTGAAGATGCAAGGGATGTGGCGCTTGCCATAGACGTGCAGAATGAAGTTGGCGGACATGAAGCAGATGTTATCAAAGAGATTGCGAATAACATCAACCGAAGAATGATGCTCCGTAGGGAAATTAAAAGCATCTTTTCCAGTACATCTTCAATGATTTGGATGATGGATGTTATCGCACCATTATCTGTTATCGGTTTTGCAGTCATGAACCCGTCTTACATACAGGTGTATTTTTCAAATCCAGTATACACAGCCATACTCGCTTTAATAATCGGTATGATAGCAGCCGGTACTTTTATCAACCATAAAGCGTTGAAACGAATCTCGAAAGGAGCATAAGCATGCATAAAGAATCTTTATTTATTGCAATCAGTTTTGGAAGTTTCCTATTTTTGTTTATCGTCTTTCTGGTCTCGGTACAGTATTTTAATGCATCCAAACACAGCAGGAAATCAAAAAACCATCAGGATGATTGGCTGTTTCACGATTTTTATTTAAAGATTTACAGTGCTGTATTCGGACGGATGGACCCGGATGAGGCAGCTGTAAAACTTGGGGTGAATATTGAGAAATATTATAACAACTGTGCGCTGATTCGCAAAAAACCTAATCCGAAAAAATTAATTGTCAGTTCCTTGTATGGAATCGCGGTGTTGGCGGTTTCCATGTTGTTGTGTGTTCTGGTTTCCCCGATATTTATGATATATGGCGGAATTCTCTTTTTTGTATTGGTTTATTACGAACAGCAGAATCTGGAGTCAAAAGCGAAAGAAATGAGAATACAGGTTGCAGATGAGCTGCCGAGATTCTTGGATTTACTGCAGACGGAGCTAATTATAGGTATGCCTATTGAAACGGCAATTTACACTATCTGTCAGAAATTTGACTGTCTGTTATCCAGAGAATTTTTAGAGGCTTTGAATGAAATGGAACTTGGAATCAGCGGATGGCAGCAGGCTTTGGAAAAAGTTGCCGCCAAATATGGAATTGAGACTTTAAGTGATTTTGTGTTGGATGTATCCACCTCTTATTCAAAAGGTATTTCTATCGCTGACTCCGTTGTACGAAAAACAAAAGAAGTGAAAGAAACCCATCTGCTGACAGTCAAAGAAAGAGCCGGAAAGGCAACGAATGAAATTATCATACCAATTGTTTTATTTCAGATAATTCCTATGATTGCTTTTATTCTTGTGCCAACCATGATAGAAATAACCGGTATGTTTTAAAGGAAGGAAAAGGAAATGTTAAAATGGTTGATTTTATTTATTATCCTACTGATTTCCAGCTATTATGATATCCGTGAAAAGAGGATTCCAAATGAGCTTATAGTGATTGGTCTTGTAGTAGGATTCCTCTTACAGAAATCATTATTTGATGTCTTTTTACAGATTTGTGTATTGATACTCCTGTTTTTTATCGGGATGTTAAAAATCATGGGAATGGGAGATTTGAAACTTTGGATGGTAATTTCCTGTTATACAGGTTTTGCAGACAGTTTCATCATTATAGCGGTAGCCGCCGCACTTTTGATGGTTTATGCATGGTTTAAAAACAGAAAAGAATCCGTATTGATTTTAAATCACATAAAATTTTCCATTCTATTAAAAGAGAGGCCAAAAAATATTGAACAGACAGCGTATTCTTTTGCACCGTTCATATTGCTTGCAGCGGGATTGTATATGCTTTGGAGGTTGGTATTTTGAATAAAAAATGGAAACAGGGAAGCGGAGAAGCAATCGGATTTGGAATATGCATGACCTTCATGACAATGTTTCTGATATATCTTATTGGTTTTTTCATTCTTACCCGGACAACAAACCAAATGGAAAATGCAGCCAATTTGATAGCAAGAAACATTGTAGTGTGCGATTCCATAGAGGATGCCAGAGTTTTAGCCCAGGATAAAGCAGAGGAATATCTTACCGATTACATGTCTGTGATATCTACTGACAGTATTGAGGCAAAAGTGGAATATGCAGCTGGGTCTGACAGGGAATGGGAAAAAGGAAATTATATCACCTTATTTCTTACGGTGGATATAGACAGTCATATGCCGGTCATGTCCGGCCTAAAAACAGTTACGGTCATGATGATGATTGAGTAAACGGAGGTAAAGTGGATATGTTACGGAAAGAAAAATGGAGACGTGGGGTTGGTTCAACCCTTTATGGCGTATTCATCATGCTGCTTTGTACAACCATGTGTCTGTTTTTTGTCCAAACAGTCAAGGTTCAACAGGAATTTCAGGACACACAGCTTGCAGCCGATTCTATTGCAGATGCAACAGCCGTCTATGCATCTAATGAAGGCGCCTCGTATGAGGAAGCAGTTGCCTATGCAGCGGATGTACAGAATATGGTTGCTGAAAAGACCGGGACCAGAACCACAAATCTAGTTTTAGACAGAGAACAATATGAGGAAGAAAATAAAGCGGATGTGAAAGTTGGATTATTCGCTAAAATGGTGGATGTCCTATTTGATTTTAATACGCCGGAAGAACAGATTGGCCGTCAGCAGGAGATGATTTACGAAGTACGGGCTGGGGCAGCTACGGAGTTTACAAATGCTGGAACAGATTATGTTCAGTGGATGATTGATATCGCAAATGATGATAGACATGGATATTGTCAGTACGCAGGTTTTCCTATGGGAAATGGAATTGTCTCAACCGGCAGATATTTTAATCCAGATGTTGATTGTTCTTCTTTTGTTTATTATGCTTTAAAAAATACAGGATATGATATCGGAAATACGGTTTTCGCAACTGGCGGTATGGAAACTGCTTTAACAAGAGCGGGGTTTCATAAAATACCATATTCAAATTCAGGATTAATAGAAGGTGATATACTATGGAATCCTAATCACACAGAAGTTTATATAGGTAACGGAATGACAGTTGGGGCGCATAGTTCAGAAACAGGAGGTATAAATGGTCGCCCTGGAGACCAAACTGGTGAAGAAGTCAGTGTCGCATCCAATAGTAATTCATGGATATTTGTTTATAGAAAGTAGGATACATGAGATGAAAATTAATCAACAAAAATGGGAAAAAGGGAATGGAGAAATGATAGGATTCGCTATTAGCATGATAGCCCTCTGTTCAATTTTCTTAATTATAGTATCCACATTGCAGTTAAGCGTAGGATTGAATGCAATGCGTAAAGCAATTAATGTGGTTGGTCGTTCTGCAGCAGTCTGTACTTCTATGGAAGATGCAGAAACGCAGGTTCAAAGAGTCGCTGACAGCTCGATTACATATTCTGGAATTACTGATTTAGAAACCAATGTTGAATTTGCTACTTCTGATACTGAATGGAAATCAGGCAATTTCTTAAAGGTTACTGTGAAGGCAAAAATCAATACATTAGCACCGCTTATACCTTTTGAACAAAGTAAAAGCACACTTGTATGTATAGAAAATACAAATGGTAGTAGTATTATGATTCCTATCAATATGGGAATGACACATACATATATGGCATGGCAATTAATAACTGACCGTTCATCGAGACAATTTCAATTAAGGGAGGAAAGCGGACAGCCTTTTGATGCAGAAGGTTTTGGAAAAATTAATGGCAGATATGTAATCGCATGTACAAGTTTGTTTGGACAAGTTGGCGATTACGTTGATTTTTATCGTGAAGATGGGCAAATATTGCGGACTGTAATAGGTGATATAAAAAACTCTTCTGATTTTGGATGCAATATCTATGGACACAATAATGGGCGATGTGTTGTAGAGTTCATTGTGGACGAAAATACTTGGTATACAGGAGGGAGAGGAACGCACGCAAATCCAGGGACACCCGGATGTCACCCTGAATGGAGTTCAAGAATCTGTAAAGCAGTTAAGCTAAATCGAAATTTTTGGGATTAACAAACGAAGAGAGGGATAAGGCCCTCTCTTTGCTTTATCTTTGTATTTCTTCTATTGTAATTTCTCCAATATCCCAAAACTCATCTGTATATCCGCCATTGTATTTTAATTCCACAGTAGCCCTGCCAATATAAGCTATCCTTTCATTATCATATAGGTGGCCTATATAATCTGTTAACGCAAACGGATATGTCAATATAATGCGACCGTTTTCATATTTTAACTTCATTCCTTCATATAATTGAGAATATTCATAGGACCATGTAACTTGGCGTCCAATATAATGCTCACGCTTTGCTGCATTTATAATTGATTCAGCAGGAGTATAATCAATTTCAAATTTCTGACCATTCATGGAAAAACCGAATATTCCATTTAATACTTCAGGGTATATATCCTCTGTTTTTGGTTGGTAGTGGAAAAAATCAGTATTTAAGTTCAATAAATCATAACTTACTGAACCCCAAGTATTATTTGGCCTTTTTAGAAAACCATTACCTTCAATAATTTCCATGAAAGATGAATTGTAAACTAAATTATCATCTCCTTTACCTAAATCTTGAGAAGTATCATCATATGACCATGAGACATAACTGTATCGAATAGAGTTGGGGTCCCCGTCATGTATGAAATAGGAACCAGATTTTTCCGATACAAGGCACATGATTTCATTTTCGCCATCCAAATCAAAATCCTCATAAAATAATACGGAGCTTTCATAGAGAATATCTCCAATATACAAATTAGAAAGCCCGTTCATCAAACGGAATAGATTCCCCATTCGTAAGATTCCGAATTGGTCATAATCATACTCTTCATCCTCTGCATTCCTTTTACTATATTGATACAGTGCTATGTCATTTTTGGTATCCTCTGCAATTAAGACGATTCCCATATCCCGTAAATCTGTATCAAATGGAGCTTGCGGTGCGCTCAAAAGGTCATCTAGCGTAATGCCATAATCATTTTTATTATATTTATCCCAATCAACTGCAGTTTTATCCATTTGATTTTCATTATTGTTATCTGATACTTCTTTTGTAGGATATGTGATACCTTCCATATCTGTATGAAAATGATAAGGAACTACATTGTTTGAATCTGACAAAAGTAATAAGTTAACATTCAGTGTATTGATATCTTTTAAAGTTTTTTCATTTAATACAGTTTGTTCGAGCATTTTACGGGTATTTGCTTGTGCAGCATTTTCATAATAAATAAAGTCGGAATCATTTTCCCATACAAGTTTATACATACCGTATACGTCTTGATACAAACCATGTACTATACCTCCAGATTTGCAAGAAGTAATGTCTTGTGCTGTTTGATATTTTGAGTTAGAAAAACCAAATAATATGGAAGTTCCACGTCCAGTCATGCAAATTTCCGTACCAGCTGTGATATCATATTCCATTACATTTTCGCCATAGGATATATAGGAATCAAAATATGCGGGGTACTGGAATGAGTAATCACTATAATCATAAGTGCTTAAATTTGTATAGTCTACAAAATTAACAAGGTAACTTTCCTGCTCATTAGTCCAATTCCCATGATTATAATAAGATTCATTATAATATGAGTTTATATCCATATGTGTCAAAGCAAAAGAATCGTAAATATTATTATTAATATATTGTGTTTCAATACTACATAATTCTAAGCCGTTTTCATATAAGTCATAAAAATCATAATCAACAGGTGTTTCGGTTAGTTTCTCATCATCATAAGAAAAAAGGGTATGTTCGCCATTATTTATGAATGAAACATCATCTTCTGCAGTCGCATAGTTATCTGCTAATACCACTCCATTATCGTGAATGAAAAGTTTTCCATATCTGCCTGACATATTGTCCTTGTCCCATCCCCAGTTTTTCTCACTGAATTTAAGTGGTGTGCTGGCTGCAACAGTCCATTCACTGTCGTATTCATAAATGTTTAGCGTTGGTACAAAGTTAAAATCATCTTCTGTATTTTCTATCGTAAGCACTTCTTTTTGGTTATCTGCATCCAAATCATAAGCATACGCCTCAATACAGCCTATAGGGACACTCAGATTATCCTCGGCAATGTATAACTGGTTTCCTATATAATTCAATTTCAAATGTTCAGCTAATCCTTCAGAAGTGGTAGGTAGAGAATTCATTACTTCTTGAATCCGTTGTTTCTTTAGTGTTTGATACCCAAATATCCCGCCAATACCAACAACTCCGACACATACAATGGCAACGATTATTTTTACAGAAAGACTGTGTATTCCGACTTTTACTCCTGTAGCTCCTGTCTTTGCCGCTGTAGATGTAGCAGCTGATGATAGCGGTGTCTCTGTGATAGCAGAGTTCCCATTTGCAGCCGACTTGTTTGGTGCAGCAGATTTCGATTCCGCAGGCGTGGTAGATTTTGATGTCTGCCGGGAATCAGTATTCTGTGCTACAAGATTGTCTGTCTGTGATATTTCCCCGGCAGATGACGCAGCGGCGCTGATGTAACTTGTAATCCGCTCGTAGAGTGTATCATCCCCCTGTGCCGGGAGTGTGTCTGCATAAGAGGTGTCGAACAGTTTAAATACCCACAAGAAGAACGGAATCGGAGCCATGCCGTAAAGTTTCGTCCCTTTCTTCTCCAGTTCCAGAACATTCGCCTTGATTTTCTTTTTGGCCAGGGAAACATTAGTCTTCACCGTACCAATAGGCATAGCTAATCGCTCCGCAATCTCTTTTGTGGAGTATTGTTCCAGCCATAAAAAGATACATTCGCGCTGGTTGTTTGGTAAATCCGCAAGCATTTCATCTATTAGGCGTTTTGTCTCCTTGACATCCATACTGGCTTCCGGATTAAATTCGGCATAATAGGTTTCAGCAGGAATTTCATCCAACGCCTCAATAGCAGACGTTTTGTCCTCCTTTTCAAAGGAACCCTTCGTGGGCGGCATTAAGTTCACCATGGAATTTTTCAGGGCTTTCTGACGCCGTATTTCGGTCAAAGCGGCGTTGGTCGCAATCGTCCCCGCCCACTTCCAGAAGGTTTTTGGCTCTTTTAAATTCGGTAGTTCGGAATATATTTTCAAATAAGTATTCTGTAATACATCTTCAATATCCGCTTCTTTTTTCAGATATTTGGCGATTGTTAAGCGCAGATGGTAATAGGTCTGATTATATAAGAATTCAAATGCGTTCATATCCCCTTGAATGGTAGCATTTACGCTGTCTGTAAAATCAATGCTTCTCATGTTGTTGTACTCCTTGAGATTTTAATTTTTGAATTTCTTTTTTAATTCGCTTCCAGAGTTTTTGTTTTTCATAGTCATCCTTTGGGCGATACCAGAATATTATCTTCATTATATCATCCTCCTTTCACTATACAAGATGCTTTCAATACGAATCTGGTTTTAGTTATTTGCAAAATTATTCTTCATTCTATGAATAGAACAAAATTATAGACGGTTAGGAGGACGAATCAAATAGTCTATTGTTCAAGAAAGATGGAGGATAACTATATGAAATTAGAACAATTAAAACCAAAGAAATCTTTTGAACCGATAGTTGCTTACGGCTCGATACTTCCGGTAAATATAAAAGAAAATGATGACAGAATTCATGCCAACATCAATTATTCAGAAATTCTGTCGAAACTAATTGAAGAGGCCGGTATTCATTGTAAAGCCCATGCATCCGATTTATTTATTTCATGGCAGCATTTTCTGAATGATGTGTCGAAGCAGGATAAAGATGGGACTGTTACGGAATATTTTGGATTTCGGGAATTGGGTGTAGACCATGAGTCGTTCATCAAAGTTAAACTTGAAAATGAAGACGTATATGGAAAAGACCATTATGCATCTATTTTCCGGTTAGATTGCAGTATTCATAAGGAAGTGGTAACTATGAAATTGTATCAATTGAAATAGTGATATTTTCGGCTAAAAATTAGGAGGATTATTATGAAAGGAACGATGAAAGTACCAAAACTTAATAAAAGCGGGTTATTCATTTCAGAACTGGATTGGGACGATACATATAAAGAGAAAGAAAATCCGAAGGGAAACTTTGTAATGGTCATTGAACCGCTGGAAGGTTTTGATGAAGACGTTATTTACTACGAAAAATTAGAAGATGGATTTCTGATTGAAGGAGAAGCATATATCTTGACAGGGAACAGAGACGTTCTGGAAAGAAAAATCTCTAAGTGGAAACGGGAATATAATCAAAACCCATTTCAGTTTATTGAATCAAAGCTGCATTAAATGGTTAAAATGGAGGTTTACAAATGCGAGTAAAATATTTAAAAGTTAAAGATGGAAAACGGTTGAACATTAGTCAGTTTCCTAATTTTCAAGCAAACGGAAGTATACGCGGAATGAAAAAACAGTTTTACGGGCAGGACGCTTTGCTCGTAAGATGTGGAAACTACATATACAAGGTTGGAAATTTGAGGGAAAATCATGGTCCGATTATGACTTATGGAGAAAACATTTATTTTAATTATGCTTATTAATTGAAAAATGAGTATGAAAAAGAATTTATATAATGATACAGACTCTATCAGTATAGTGACTATTCATAAACAATAGAATATTGTAAAAAAAGTCCTGGATTACCCTGGGGCTTTTTTCGTTGCTGTTTTTACATACTAATAATGAAATAGATTGATTGGATTAGAAGGGAGGTTTTTCCAATGGTAAAACAGAAATTTAAAAATTACCTCAAAGAGTTTATTGAAGATGAATCAGGAATGGAATTGCTGCAATGGGCTGCAATCGTGGTGGCAAGCGCTGTATTAATCGCAATTGTGATGAAAATCAAAGATACAGTGCAATCTGGTTTGGAACAGTCCAACCAAAAAGTAAAAGATGGATTTGGTAATGCAGGTATTAATATTCCGTAATTACCAAAAGTCGCTGTAACCCTTTTTTTCTGCAGATGTGGTTTTTGTTCCAACAGATATATTCTCGGCACAGGGAACATCTGCAGTTCAACTGAGCATGTTGGTAAAAGATATACGGCTTAGCAAATTACACGTTCTGCTCTAGGAGGGGAAATGGCATACCCCTACCTTGCACTGTGGCCGGACAGAAATGGCTCGGCCAGCCGTACGTCAGCGGCAGGTAGCTGAAATCCCCTAATTTATATATGGGGAGTACCAAAAAAATATGGCAGAGGTCGTCCTTTGCCATATTTTTTTCAGAATAACAGGAGGAAGATGTTAAATGCGAAAAAAGATAATTTCATTATTTTGTCTGTCGCTATGCTGTGTAAATCTGTGGCATCAATGTCTAACATTGTATGCAGATGAACAGCATGGCAGTGGGAATGTCGGCGATAATTTGGTCAATCAGTCTGATGGTAATGCAGGAACTGATACCAATATCAATTCCAATACAAACACAGAAACAGGCGGTGGTATGACAAATGGCGGAACTTCCGGACAGGTGGAAGATACAAGAAGTGATACACAAAAAAGGGCGCAGTCGAATCAAAGTGGTGTGAATGATATTCTGCAGGATATTATTGACCAGATAATTCATGGAGAAGACTATATAACAAGTGGAGGAGATACAAATACTACGAATATGGATAGTTGGGGGATGGCACAGATACCCGAATCTACACTTCAGGAAATTATGAATTATGTCAATAATTTTAAACAATATATCTATTCAGAACAGGGAGAAGCAGAAGGGTTGAATCATCTGCTTAATTTCTATGATGAAGAAAATAATCAGGAGAATCCTCACCGCTATATTGACGGAGAAGAAGACAGCTGGTATCGTCTTTCAGAAGATGATAGGAAAATGATAAAAGATAAAATTGCGGAACAGGAAGGTATCACAAACTGTTCAGATAGTAACATGACTCTGATAAGCAAACTTGGAACAGACGGACATTCCACATCTATATTATGGGACGGAACAACAATTCCCCCATTCAGTATTCATCCGAGCTATAATTTTGGTGAGCAGGGCGACCATAAAGTTGTTAGACCGGATATCATACAAGGGGGCTTTCAGGATTTCAGTCAGTGGACTGACCGGTTTAATAAAATTGAAACCATTGTATCAGACTCGAATGCAATGGATGATTATCTTGCAGTAGGATATATCAAAGATTATCATATTTCAAAGGTAGAAGAAAAACAGATTGAAGTGATTGATTGGACATCAGATGAAAGACGCTGGCAGATTATAGATGCAGATACAGGCGAAACAATAGATGTGATGTATACAGATAATCCCGAACACCAGTTGACTGTCAGCTTTGACCGTCCGGGAAATTACCGGATTGTAGCTGAACAACAGGCTCGGTACAGGGAAGGAAGATGGGTATCTTATGATATCTGTGAATACCTATTTGACGCGGAAACTAAAAATATTCTATACTTTTACGAGAAAACTCTGACGGACACCTTTGACCAGAGAGGAAAAGTATACTGCGGCGGAGAAGAGAAAGAAGGCTGGGTTGAAACCGGAGATTCTTTTGTATGGAACATCAATGATTTAGGAGAAGTGGAAAAAGACGGCAGCGCCGTGGAACGGACTGAATAACAAGGAAAGAGAGGACAGGGATATGTCTAAGAAAAAAATCATTTTAATCATTCTTGCAGGAATCACTTTACTTGCTCTAGCGGGAACCGGATTATTTTTGTTCTTTAACAGTCAGGGTAAGAATCCGGAAAAACCAGATAATAAAACTGAAAAAGTGTCGTCAGAATTGGAGGACTTTGAAGAAAAGAAAAAAGTAATCTATGACGGTGATATTGTAGACCAGTCAGAAACGTATACTGCCGATGAACAGGCAGCCATGAAAGAAGAAGTGCAGGCAGCCCTGAATAAATATTACGGGCTGATGTATGAGTTTGGTCCAGATACAAAGGATTATACGGAGAATTTGCAATCTCTCTGGGTACACGGCGATTACGGCAGCGACACCAGCCTGCTTGGGAATATACATAAGGAATTTAGCGGAGTAAACATGACGTCAGAATTTCAGGATTATTATATAGCAGTCATGAAAATACGCGAAAATACAATCCTTCCGGAAGTAAAAGTCCACGGAGCAGTAAAGGCTCATTTTAGTTGTGATAAATTAAAAGAAGGTGATTATTTTGTACTTTCCCATCTGTCTCTTATCAAAGAAAATGGGGAATGGAGAGTCGTGGAAGAAACAATGGACTGTGTTGTGAAGCCGGATACATGCGTTTTTGAAAAAGCAAATGAATATGACGGGTCCGTAAACGTACGTTGCGATATCCTGATGAAATGGGATTTTGCGGATGTGGAAGGATTTTTGACTGATTATACATACGGTAAAAATATTGATTTTTCAAAATATAATAAACCCGGAATGTATATTCTGGACGAAGAAAAGAAATAAGAAAAGGCACTCTACTGAGTGCTTTTTTATTTATATTTTTATTCTTCATTCTATTTACAGGACCTAAATGTGAGACGAAAGGAGCGGATAACAAACATCATCAAAGGTTCAAAATAAACAAATGGAGGATAACAAGATTGAAAACATTTAAACTTAATGAATTAAAAAAGAAGATTTCAAAAGACAATTGGGGAGTTGTTGCAGATTATTTGAACGGTACATGTGATGGAGATATTTTGCCAAATATTTTATCATGGGAAGAAATAGATGCTGTTATGGAGTATCTGTCTGATGATGGAAACGTATTCTGTGAACCTTCCTATATGCAGCAGGTTATTGAATCTGCCATTTATAATGCACAGGAATGTGATAAGCAGACACTTCGCTGTATCCAGTACATGTTGAAAAATCCACGCAATTTGACTGCCATCTATGAAGCAGATGCACTTTTAGAAGCGGCAGAACAGAAAATATCAATGGATAGTAAACTTCAGCTTGTGCAGAAGTTTTTAAATTCAGATGTATTTTTAGATACTGATGAAGAATTGAATGAGATTATGCATAAGCATATCAAGGAATTTAAGGAAAAAGATGACTTAAAAGATTATGTAAAGAATTTGATTATGGATTACAGGGAACATCCAATACTGAATTTTTCTGTGGATGATGTATGCCGTGCCTTATCAGAAGAATATTTCAGTAATATTATGGAAGAAATTTATTTTCATTATGAAGATTTACGAGAAACTCCAAACAGATATGATATCGCAGGCAACCTATCAATACTTCATATAATCCATATGGCGTTTTATAACGTCAGAGACAAAAAAATGATGGAGGATAACTAAATGAAAAAAATCAAATTGGAAGACCTTTTCAGTAAAGATGAGATGATTATCGTAAACCGGTATCTCAATCGGGGATATGATATTACAAAACTGACGGAAGGATTCTCCGCTGAACAAATTGGTCACATTTTACAATATGAGAAACAGGAATGTGGTGTTCCTTATTGCGAGTCTGCTGTCGGACTTTCATTGCTTGAAAAAATGAAAAGCATTCCGGAAATGAAACCATACCATCCATTTCTGGAATTTCTGACTTTCATTTTAGAACATCCGCTTTATTATGCAGCAATTTGTGAGGCAGATTACCAGCTAAGTGAATCAGAAGACGAAAGAGCGGAAAGGACCACATTATTTGATGCAATTAAGTGTGGACGAAAGATATATGATGAAGCTGATTCATACAATAATAATGGTCAGGAAATGCAGGATATGACTACAGAATATCTGAAGGAACGATATATCTAAAACTACTTTTTACTTTTGATGATACCGTAAACTACCTTTCTAAATGCGGAGAGGTAGTTTTTTGTTTACAAAAATATCCGTCATTCTAATGATAGAACTAAATACATGACGAAAGGAGAGAAAAAATAATATCATCAATAGTTCAAATTATAAATCAGAAAAGGAGAATTACAAGATGGGTTGGACAGAATATTTAGCAACACATTATAAAAACGGAACTGTTAACAGGAAAGCTGAGTGTGATGTTTTATTTGACAACAGCAAGACAAAAGTGCTGAAGTCGAGAATGGTCGGTTCCACGTATTATGCTGCTGTTCAGGTGTATACACCGGATAAAGCAACAGATATTAAGTGGGATACGGAAGATGATGAATTTTCTAAAGAGGACAAACTATCTCTTCCGACCGAAATCATTATTCCAGAAGGAATGACGGACGAAGAAGAGATATCAGATTATCTTTCGGAAAAAACCGGATTCTGCCATTTTGGTTTTGAAATTGCACAAGGAAAAACGGAAGTGATTGCCGTGGTTGTATTGACCAGTGTACGGAATGGCCGATACTTTGGTTATAAAGATATGGATGAAAGTGAACTTCCATTTTATTATAACTGCCCGGAATCAATCCTAAAACTTTTAACGCCAACAGAGAATGCGGATGCAAATGAATGGCGGAAAAGATGCAGGGAATATAACCTGAAGAAAAAAGAGTTGGACAAAGCTCCGCTGAATACAAGTGTTGCGGTGGTAATCAATGGAGAAAAAAAGATATTCACAAAATCCGTGCACCAGAAACGGAAAAAATGGATTAACTGGAGTGAATCCACTTATATCACGACAGACCGGATTATCAATCTTGGATATGAAATCATTGGAAAATAATGTATAGGAGAACACCATGGAAATCAAAAGAATAATTAATGGAGAAGAAATCAAAATCGCTCTAACCGAGCAGGAATTGAATGCGGCATATCGGGAACAAAAACGGATTTTCGACATGAATGAAGTTAGAGACGAATTATCAAATTGGGGACTTGGAGAGATTTTGAACTGCTGTGCTTTTCCGTATCCATCTCACCACTACTTGAGAGATGAAGAAATTGAAGAAGCAGAAAAGGCATTGATGGATAAAGAAGAGCTGATGCTGGATATTTATATGGAATTTAGTAGATATCAGGAAGAAGGTCACAGCGATTATGAAACAAATATGTATGATGCATGTACGAATGTTCTAGAAATGTTCAGAGATGAGCATTGGGATTACTTAAAGTCATACGAAACCATTGATGTAATTGCTTACAAAAAATATCGAGAAGACTGGATTAAGCGTCAGAATTTTTCAGATACGTTTATGGAAGAAGTCCAAGAAGACTATGCGTTGTTTAAAGCGGAATGTTATCCAAACAGTGCATATACTTTCCATGAGTATTTGGACAACTATGGATTCCTTGGCACATCCTATGTATGCATTAACGAATTTCGTGATGCGGAATATCAGGATGTGGTATACATGAATGCTCTTTTGACAGACGAAGAATATAATCAATATCTTGAGGATGTTTCTGAATTTGTCTGGTGTGATATCGTATCCATTCATGGAAAAGTTTTTGCGGAGAAATTTCCAATCAGCGGAGAAATGGATGATGAGCATTACCAGATTGACGCATTTCTGGATGCCGTATCGAAGAAATATGGAATTGAACCAGAAAATGTGAAGACTTATATGATGGACAACATTCATTTCGCTCCAAAAGAATTGCCATTTGGCGCAGAGGCTTGTGGTTGTTACAAAAACGGAGAGTTGCAGTATTTGTAGAAATATTAAGATAGGAGGATAACAACATGAGTTGGATAGGAGGAAGTGTCGTAATCAACGATACAAGCAAAACGGAACTGGACGAAGCAGTAATGCACATCACTTCGCATATCCGGCATGAAGCCGACCTGGAAGAATTTCCAAATATATGTTCTCGTAACCGGATAGTTGTGAAGAATGAGACAGTATTCGAATCCTTTGATGATGCAGAAGAGTATTCAAAATCAAGTTCGAATGAATGGAGAAGACAACACAATATCTGTCTGCCATTCAAGGATACTTCGGAAGCAAAGGATACCAAGAAGATACTTGATATCAAAAAACGGATTGAAGAGACTTATGATAAACGGGATGTGTATATCAATTCCCATCATGTCAGGGATTTCAAAGCTGTATACATCGGATGCCGGTGCTGTGGCTCTAAAATTAATAAGGAATATCTCTGGGACAACCATTGCCCGGTTTGCAAGTCAGAACTCCGCTCCAAGACTGTAATCGAGACAATTCACGCATACGACAAAAGAATTGCCGAGCTGAAGAAACAGCTGCGAGAAGAAAAATCGAAACAGAAAGTACCGATAAGATATGCTGTATTTTATTGTGAGTATGTAGGATAAGGAGAATGACTATGATGAACAAAGTATATGAAATTAAAAGAGCAGATATGTTAAACATTAAAGAATATACTGTATGGAAACATGCCGACGAAGAGGTATGGGAAGTGGATGATGGAAAAACATTTGCCGGAAGTGACTCTCTGGCCATGGTCGAAAGAAAACAAGTAATAGAATTCGACTATGAAGGTCAACATTACCGAATCTATCGAAAAGAAGGAGATGTATTTGGCAAAAATGAATGTCTTGACTATATGACATTTAAGAAAACGGTTTGCGTTGCTTATCATCGTTTCACTGAAGACGATTTCGTTCATATCACATTCAAAGATGCCGAAACTGATGTAGAGCCTGCTGTCACACTTCCGAAAGGCTGGAACTGGGCAGAGCATATAGCAGGTGACGGTTATCTGGAATCTCCGTCCGGAAAAGCATATTTCTGTTATACTGTGCGTGACTGGGAAAAAGAAGAACTCATATATTCGGAAAACATTAACGGTACTAGAGTTAAATTTTATACCGGTTTTGAGATGTTCAAAGAATACGCTGAAACAAAAGTGCGGGATATTTGGGGAGAAATGCTAATTAAGGCAGATAACGCATGGGATTACTTTAAGGAATATATGGGTATCGGTGAAAAGAAAAAACTAGAAGGAGACATTATGAAACGATACCTAGTATTTATTAAAGATTGTTACATACGTGACGCACAAGCACTCTTAGCAGGAAAGACTGGACTTGACAATGAACAATCGGAAAAGGAAGAGTCTTGGCGTGATATTGCAGCGCCTGTCCTTATCATGGATAGATACTTTGAGGACCCAACTCAGCTAAAAATGCTGCTCACACAGTTATACCCGGAGGCAGACCCATCTATCTTCATGGTATACACGGTAGACAACATGGAAGAACATGGACTGATTTGATATTATTTCAAGTAAAAAGAGAAGGCTTTATGCTTTCTCTTTTTTCCTTTCTCTGCTTTGAATAAAGCTATTATTCTTGATTTTTGCTTTCGTTTTCAGTATCTGTGGATGATTCTGTGGGTGTCTCTGTTAGAAAATCCCGGAATCCACCTGCACAAACCTTTCCTAAATCTGCAGGAATCGTACCATCTTCATAGTCAAAAGAGACAAAGTAGATATATGTGCCTGTAGCGAACGCATAAACATCCATTTTGCGCTGTATATTGTCAATAACGTAAGTACAATATGCAATCGCAGAATCCTTCGAATTTTCATAAGAATTCATCATAAAATTGCTGTATCCGCTTTTTAATAATCCTGCCATATCTGTCGCAGTTACGGTGTCCAGATATGTCGCAGATTCTATCCTAGTAATTGTCTGTGTTGCACCCGATTCCGGGTCTGTAGCGATTACGGCGGCATCAGACGCGCCGATTGTCCATTTGTCCGGCATCAAGACTTCAAAACCGGCATCTGCATGATAATAAACAGCATATCCTTCCGGAATCTCATTTTTGCGCTGCCATGAAAAGGAATTGAGTATCTGCTCATAGTAAGGAATGATTTTTTCATAATTGGCATCATTAAACGTACATACCAACTTAATGATGGTCTCCCTGTCCCAGTATACTTCCTCGATATAGTCGTAGGTCGTATTCTGAAAGTCCTGATACATTAATTCATAACTGGAACTTGTTTCTCTGGTAAAATTCAAAAACGTCTTTCCGTCCTCAGCTATCTGTGCCGATAAAATATCTGCCGAAGTATTATTTATATCCGGGGTATAGTCCAGTACTTGTATCTGGATAGAAGATGCAGAAGGGCTGTGTACGAAGGTCTGAAATCCATCTTTTGTTATCTGTTGCCAGTCTTTCGGAATACTGATGGAAAAATTGTTCTGATTATCGGTATAAATATCCATTTCAATATCTAATTCTTCCTCTGCCGGCTTAATTTCTTCCGTCTGGACTTTATCAGATGTATTATAAACATCTAATGTATCCTGTTTTCTCTGTGAAAACATGGTAAACAGAATGGATAAGATGACGATTACTCCAAAGATGAAGACCAAAGGGTTCTGCCCCTTCTGATAATGATTCTGAAACATACTGCACTTCCTTTCTCATGATACATTTATATTGCTGTTCTTCACTACAACAACCAATCACATTACCTCTATAATAAGATTTATTTCATAAGGAACTCTTAACTTAGGGATATACCTTTTTTTACAAGAGTCCTTATTATATCCAAGTCTAACCCTGGCTTAACCCTCCGACTTCGAAACACTACTGAGTAGCCATCACCACGGCTTCAGAAGCTGACCGAATAGTCTGTAAAACCAAGCTAACGGTTTTCTTTAAAATTATTGCAAAACCTAGATGAGTCAAAACCTGTTTGTTTCGACAGGCAAGTCCACCTAGACAAAGAAATCCCTACGCACAAGAAAAAAGAAAATTCTAATCTTGTGCATAGAGATGTAAAAATTTATCGACAAATTACCGAAAAATACGATTGCCTACACATGGAGCAATCTTCACTTTACGCGCCCACATAACGGTTTGAGTTTAGTCGCCCCGTCTTTCGTCATCCGGAAACATTTCAGTTTCCCACGTTAACCAACCTAGCCTTTTGTGTGAGTGGTTCACACCGGCAGCCAGCGCCGTATCATTATCTAGGAGAAGAGAGTCCGAAAGTTTTGTGTATCTTCCCAATACTAGAATATTAGTGCATATTTTCTTCGCCGCTGACACGAAACTGTGCAAATGCCAAGATGAGGCTCGCAACACCTGGCAGGTCTTAACTGCCGTCAAGATGATATTGTTTTAGGACTGTTATCTTTTCTTATTTCTCACCCCGACTATGCGGGGGAGAATCGGAGAAAAACTAATCACAAGATGAACAAAAGAAGGTCCTGCGATTTCCGTCAGGAGAAAATATTAGACATCCATTCCAGCTCGTCTATTTTCTTCTGACAATCATAGTATGTGAAATAATAATGTTCATGTTTGAATCTGGACGGAACTTTTTCATTTTGTATTCTGTTCTTCATACTATAAATAAGACTTGAATGGAGGGATGAAGATGAATACACAGGAATTACTGGAACTGTTGGAATCAGGAAATGTTACAGTGCATACGCCTGAAACTTTTCAGTTCAAGGAAGTGTTTAATGAAATGGATACATCTATGAATCCGGGGATGCGTGAGTTTGTGTCACTGGACAACCCGTATGTCACCATGACTTTTGATACGGATTTTCATGACAGCGGAGAGCCTTACTGTTCTGTGTTTGCAACAGATGAAACCGGAGACCATATGCTGCTTACGGAAGATGAGCGGGGCAATGTGGTTGGCCATATGAATGAAGTGGAATATTTTATCAATCGTAATTTTGATGAAGGATTTTACGAGACTCAGGAGGCAGAAAGTAAAATAGATGGATGGCAGGATTTGGTAAGCCCGGTGGATGAAGACTATGAGAGATACATTGAGCAGCTTGCGCTGGAAGAAAATGAACGCATGGAGTCGGAAGAAAGTTGGGCAGATGATATTTTGTCCATTGATGAAGAACCTCCGACATTGGAAGAACTAAATGAAATGAATCCACCGGAAGAGGACTTGTCAAACCTTTCTTTTGAAGAACAGGCAGAATGGATAGCAGAAGAACTGCAGCCCGGCGGCAAGATTGACCGGTTTATCGAGGAACTCAAACTGGGTGAAAAACCTTCGGCACAGGAAAAATTTGAACTTGCAGGCAATGACCGCAATGTATCCGATACAACCAAGGAATATTTCAAACCGTCTCCAGAGAAACAGCCGTATTTTGATATCATGAAGACCGGATTCATCCCCTTTGAAATCCGAGAAGGCTACCATGGAAAGGACGCGGCTCCGGATGATATTAAGATATCCAAGGAAGTTATTAATGATATTCGTATGAATGTGGACCCTGATTTTGGATATATTGCAGGCGTGGATACATCAAAATTCCATACGAGAAACGAGGACGGCGAAACGAAAAACGTCTCCATCATACCAATGACATATGAAGACTTAAAGCCTTATATGACAGAAACAAATCTTTTTGAAGAAAAGGATGTGGTTTCGGTACGTGCCATTAAGGAATACGGTGATAGAATTTCAGTACAGGGGGAACGTTTTGCTGTTAATAATCTTGTGACGTTTGAAGTGAAATTAAAAAATCAGGAAGTACATCGGTCTACAATGGTAATTGATGATACAGGTACGGCTCTGGCAAGAATGGATTTTCTTGCGACTGACTTATATCACAGTTTTCATATTGATACGAACAATCCTTATATCGGGGGCGATGACTTACGGTTGATACATTTTGAAAAACTGGACCGGACAAACGTGGAGAATCCGGGACACTTCAAATGCATGGATGGAAAAGATGAAAACTTCCGCGAAAATTTTAAAAAGGAAATTGAGGACCGGATACCCGGATTTCTTCAGGATTACTGTGATAGGTACGGTGAGAGTCTGGAATCTGGTAAATTTGATGTTATCGACAGGAAAGACTATATGGAAATGCGTCTGGATGATATATCATCCGCACATAAATCCCTTCATAATATGACAAATATTACGGAATTATATAGGGAATCATTGGAAGCAAAAGCATATGCTGCCAATAAACGCGCAGGTGAGCTGGATAATGAAATCAACCTGATTGACACAGAACGTAAAAAGGTGTCTCCAGATTCAGAAGAGTATAAAACTTTATCAGATAAAATAGAAAACTGTAAAGAAAAATGGGCGGACTCCTATAGCGAATATAAGGATTTGAAACAGAAGTACGAGGAATTCAGTAAAGATTCTGCTCCCATTCGTGACACTTATATTGATTTGAACCGCCAGTACGAATACCTGAGTAAAGAGTACGAGCAGCATTTTAACAATCTGGATTCTAATGGCATTTCATATGAGAAACCCGGAATTGAAAGAACACCGCAAGAGCAGTTCAGCAGACTATGCGATATCACTGTATTAAGAAATGACCAGGTTCCGACCTATCTTTCAGTCGATGCAAAGGATATCATATCGGAAAAAGCAGATGTAATTCGGCTGGCAGGGGAAGGACTGCAGGATATTGTAAATGCTTATAACGCAGACATAGAAAATCCAATCGAACAGATTCAGTTCCTCGGAGATGAAAGAGACCCTGAATCTATATCAGAATCCAATCTGTATACTGCATCCGGTTATGAAATACAGGCGCACAGTATGACAACGGACATCAACCGTTATCTTGCAAATAACCCGGAAAAAAATATGGAAACTTCGAAAGATACAGCTATCGGCGAACCGCACCGTCCATATATTGAAAACAGTGGTCATGTGGATGAGACGAATTCTAAACTATATGCAGGGGAAAAAGCAGAAGGCTCTGACAAAACAAGACAGGAAATACGAGAAGACTTTATTGATAAGGCGATATATGATGGAAATTCGCCGGAATCTGTAACATTGACTGACCGTTCCACCTCTGAGGGGATGACAGATACAGGATTGTACCATGAAATGGAAGCAATGAAACAGACAATAGATGCTCATCCGGGAGAAAAAGTCAGCGATATAGACGGATTTCGAGAAGAAGTTCTGGAGCGTAAGGAACAACTTGACGAACAGATTCCGAAACCGGATATTGAAGAATTTGGCCGTACTGACTCTACAGACCAGGAGGAAAATCCAAACCATACGGATACTAATGATGTAAAAAATGCAGATTTTGACAATCGGATTGCGCGGAGTATCCATGGTGCGCGTGGAGCTGTTGATGTCGAGAAAAAAGCGGAAATATCAAAAGAAAAACTGAGCCAGTTAAAGCAGGAAGCAGAACAGGAAGCAAAAGAGACTGGTCGAGATAAAGAAGAGATATTCAGAGAAAAAAAGGAAGACCTCCAATATAAGCTGGATAAAATATCTGATGATATCAAACATTTTAAAGGAAAAATGGAATCCTACAATTATGTAGAGCCTCGTTTTATTGGTCAGCACTGTGGATTCCAAGCGGCAAAAGCTGAATTCGATTCTGCAATCCATCTGTATGAAGTTATCGGCGGTAAGGTGGGAGACGGGGCATTTGTTACAAAAGGCGTTGACAGTATGATGCTGTTTTTATCTAAAATGGAGTTTTATGGTTCAAATATCGCTACAACGATGATTATTGACAGATTTGCAGATATAGATACAGTATCTAATATAAGAGATATATTTCATGGCGATAGCGGACGTGATGTAAACATGTATGGGGGTGGATTGTCCAGGTTTCTTCAAAATGCTGTTGGAATTGGAACGGTAATCCAAACACCAGCGGTATTCATTACGCAAACCATAATGCGCGTGATGAATTGGACTCCTGCGGATATTGCAAAAATGATGGATAAGCCATATTTTCAGCGTGACAGAGATGTGGATAACGACAGAACCAATGATGTATCGAAGGAAAAACAAGATACCGATAAATCGGAAATACGGCCGGATGTGGAAAAACAGCCGGATGAAGCAGAGACTGCAGACGTGTCCGCTGATGATGTGGAAAAACAGGATATAGAACGGACGCAGCCAGAAGGTTTTGTTCCGGATATGGACAACCATGAGGAAGAGAAGGATGCAGCAGACAGGGAGTCTGAACAGAATGATATCGAAAAAAAGGATGAAGAGGCTGATGAGACTGAGCGCTCGGAGCGGGAAAACGATAAGATTGAACAGGAAGATATTGATGGAATTACATCTGAAGTAGATAAAGATTCGGACTCTATCGAGCAGAAACCAGAGGATAAGCAGGAGCCAGATAACATCGAAAAAGATGAAACAGATACCAAGGAATCCGATGATGTCGAAAAAGAAGAACAGGATGACGCAGATGCGAAGGAGTCGGATGACATCGAACAGGCAGAACTGGATGAAATTGACCCAAGAGAGCCGGACAAAATGGAAAAAGAAGATGATGCAGATTCAAAAGAACCAGATGACATCGAAAATGATGAAACAGATGCCAAGGAATCCGATGATATCGAAAAAGAAGAGCAGAAAGATGCAGATGTAAAGGAATCGGATGACACCGAACAGGCAGAACCGGATGAAATTGACACAAGGGAGCCGGACAAAACGGAAAAAGAGGATGATGCAGATTCAAAAGAACCGGATGATATCGAAAGCACTGAGGCAGATACGGAAAAATCAGAGGATGTTAAAAAAGAAGAACCTGATGAGCCGGAAGCTGTTGATAAAGAAGCATCAATAGAGAGCGCAGGTGCTAGTGAGAATCATTCAGATATGTTCGAAAACTCTTTAGAGCGGAACCAGACAGCAGAAGAAGGGCAGAAGGAACAGGATGCTATTTCGGAACAAACCGATATAGAAACCGAAACAGAGAATGACAAAAGCGATGCCGCAGTATTAGAAAACAGCATGGATATGCTGGAAGATTTTGTTGAACCGGAAGAGTTTGAAGAGCAAGATAATGCTGCGGGAGAAAATGCAGTCGAATCTGAAGAAGAGAATATCACCATGGCTGACCGGATTGAATCTGCTGTCAATGGTGAGGAAGAATTGGATACTGTACTGGAACAGGTCGCAGATGACATCATGGATGGTGTAGAACCAGAAGAAGCAATGTCTGCAATTTTAGAGGGAGTGTCTTCTGCTATTGAGCATGGGGCTGATGCGGAAAGTGTTGGCGATGTTATTTATGAAGTATCCAACATGTTTGGGGATTCTCCGATAGAAACCATGGATACTATGCTAGATACAATGGCTGAACATGGTATTGATTCTAATATGTTGGAGGCTGTTCAAGAACATGTGGCAGAAATCTATGATTCCATAGAGACTCCTTTTGAAGATACCGCATATGGTGAATTGGATGGAGTTGAATTTACAGAAGAAGATACGGTGGATTCCATATCCGGTGAGGCTGATTTGGATATCACTTATGGAACATTGGATATGTTTGATTCCATGATGGAAACTGCTGATTTTGATATGATAGAAACTGACATGCAATTCGTAGACCACGCAGAGGATATGCAGGATGATTTTGAATCTCAGGGCTTTCCAAATGATATTGCTGCAGATGTTTCGGCGAACATGTATGAACAGATGGCAAGTGATTATGACAACGGCATGGATGTTTTTGACGATACTTATCTGCAGCAATTAGAGAGTCAGTCTTTAGACTCAGTGCAGAGTATGATGGGAAATTCATCTGATGTCAATTTTGAAATGGACCATGTTGAAAATGGATTCGAGACAAATCCAATGGAGCAGCAGTTCGGACAAGATGTGCAAAATATTGATTATGCACCTAACGATGTAGACATGAACCAGATGCAACAGGCAAACATGGATTATTTCAATGACTTTGACAATGGTTTTCCGTTAGAATGATTCTGCATACTAATGGTAGTGAAAGGAGTAATCTATGGGTTCAAATATTTATATAGTTATTTTTGTATTTTCTTTTGTGATTGGGGTGATTGGCAGCGCAACTATTGTCTTCTATATTTTAGATAATCGGCAGTCTCATCAGTTTCAGGATAAAACCTTTAAAAGCAGTAAAAAGAAAAAAGAAAAAACGAAAGATGTAATGAATCAGGATGTAGAAAATGATGAACGTGTTCCTGAAGAACAGTCGAGCTTGTTAAAAAAGCGTCTAGGGAAAGAACGTGACTCATGGAAAGAATTTAACTGTATTGCAGATGGAATTGAAGAACACGACTCTATCATATATTCTCAGAAAAAGGAAGATTCCTCTTATCATTACATCAAACGAAAAAGTCAGAAATAAAGGAGAAATGCATTGAAAGATATCAAAATAACGAAAGATTGCTATCTTCCAAAGGAAAATGTGAAATTCTATGTTGCTTATGAGTCCAGAACTGTAAAGGAAGAGGTTCGTAAGAAACGAAAAGAAGAAAAAGTATATGATTTTACTTTTGGAAAAAAAATATTATCTGTAATATATTTAAAGAGTGGGGAACTGATTCTCACCAATACGCTAATAGCAACGCTTAACAATAGAATGGAAGAGAAGGAGGATTAGCATGGCTGAATATTTTGATTTAGTTCTATTTGGAATTTTTTTAGGCGGCATTACAGGGGGGATAGGAATTCCTTTTATCATTCACCGGAACAAAGAAAAAAAATACGGGAAAAAGAAAGGATTTAAACATTCTATATTTCTGCAACCAGAAGCTGATGTTGAAATCTTAGAAAATGGGAGACAGGAACATTCTGCAAATCATTTTCAATAAACGAAAAGACCTTCCAAAAACGGAAGGTCTTTTTGCTACACTCTTATGTTGGAAGAAAAGTAATTATTCATAAATTGATTGTAAATAAAATGGATATTTTCCAGTTTATGAAAATTGATGATGTGATACAACTGACTGCTTGTGATGATGCGCTCCCGATTCAGTTTTACTTGAAAACATCTGTTATTGGTTTGCTGTTCATCACATTCGACTATAATGGTGTTATTTGATTGAGTAATTCGAATGTAGGCAGTAGTTCCGATGTGAGAAAAGCCAAATATCTGCACAAGCGGAAATTCTTTCAACACGAAATAATTCGATTTCTGCATGAAGTCAGCCTCCTTAAAAAATTGTAGACAGTGGACACTGTCTTATTATATGAATAATGACACATGCATACTCCCCACGAACATCTATCATTATATCATTTTTTGTGGAATCAAAAATATAGTTCTTTATAATTTGTATTTATTTGTCGGAAAACAATAATAGGCATTAGAATAAAAAAGCTGATGGTTGAAGTTTAGAAAAGGTGTTTATCATATTATGAGTAAAAAAATAATGGAACAGTTTTTTTTGGACTGCAGAAAATATATTATATATATGTTTTTACAAACTATAGATAGAGGCAGATTTTATTTGCCGCGGGAAATTAAAAAAGAAAGGAGACTTAGCGTTAATCCCGCATTTCTGTAACGCTATGAAATAAAAGCATGAAAATAGACAGAAAAAAATCATGGGTATTTCTGTTGGGTACAGTCATTGGTATGCAGGCTCTGCCAGTTCTGGCTCAAGAGACCGGTTTAAGTCTTGCCCAGAAGGTTGATAACCTTACTCAGACGGTACAAGAGCAGGAATACACAGCGTCCTATGAATCTGACGGCGTAACCGCTTATGATGGTGGGACAAATTTAAAAATGACATTTGAACCAGGCTTCACGCCGGAGACGCTTCATATCGGAGACTGGAGCGATTATGAAGAAGTTTTGACGGTATCTGTTTATGGTAATGAAAATGCTCCATTGTACCGTGGGGAAGCAGCTGAAAACAGTGAAGTCGAACTTGGTGGATATGAAGATGTGAAGTATATCACACTTCAGACAGAGGGAGCAGTTCCGGCAACCATGAATATCGAAGATGTCACTGTAACCGGCGAAATTGATTCAAAAATTAGTGGGGATGCTATAAAAGTTATAGCAGAGTATTCAGGAAGACAGAATAAATCCGAATCTTTTAACACCATTGAGACAAAAGAGATTGTTACAAACTGTAAAGTGTATGATTTATTACCGCCAGTTATCACACTTGATAAAACTACATTAAATCAGTTGGATTCATTGGTTGCAGTCGTAAATTCTGTTGCTGGGGAAGGAACACTTGCGGTTGATTCTTTTACTATCAACATGAAGATTCCGTCACGTATGATTACGGACCGAATCATATTACCTGAATTTGAAGGAGGACAGATAACTCTATTAATTGATGGTTCTGAACGAAAAATCAACTCAGACGGAACATACAATGTGGGAAGTCGGGTTTCCGAAATTCAGGTATCCGTAAAATCACAAGGACAGATAAAACAGCTCAAGGACATGAAGGTGGAAATGAGGAACACTTCCGCTTCGGCTGGAGAAGAAACACTTTCCGTTCTTATAGACGCTCTTCTGTCAGACGGTTCTTCCGTAATAAAGGAAAGTGAAAAAGTATTGTTTACTTGTCTGGAAACAGTAATTCCAGAACCAGAGCCAGAACCGAATCCAGACCCAGAAGGGCCAACAGACCCTGATACCCCAAATCCGGACGTACCAGTAGAACCGGAGCCGGAAACCCCTGTTATTCCATCTACGCCGGATGACGGAAAACAGGAAGAGGAAAATAAAAAACCGAATAAAGTTGTTGATTTGTCCGGATTGAACCTGCAAAGCGCAAGAGCGGATGGCAAGGACAATGTTCTTGCATCATTAGAACAGTCAGATGAATATAGGACACGTTCGTTACAGGCAGCCAATAGCACAAAAATTCAAGAAACTAAAGTATTTGATTTCACTTCAGATACTGTTAAGAGTAAGAAAAATTCCCAAGCAGAATTAGCGAACACGGAAAAAACTGCAGTGAATGATGAACCTGCTGACGAAATTTCGAAAACGCCTGCTGAAAAAGCAAAAGATAAAATAAAAGAGTCTGTTTTGGAAAACAGAGCTGTTCCTATTATTTTACTTGTTGTAACGGTATTAGTTGCTGCTGTCGGAATCATTATCTTTATCACAAAAGATAAAAAGAAAGAACAATCTATTGATGAGTTGGATATGACAGGTGTTATATATCCGGAATTAGATGAGACTGATGTAAAAAAGGAAGAACAGGAAATAAAAAAGACTGATTCGGCTTCTTCAGAAAGTAAATAATCTTAAAAAGGGAATATCCTAACAGGTATTCTCTTTTTTTCATACTATCAGTAGAAGATAAGAGGAAGGAGAAGGACTTGTGAAAGAAAAAACATGGAATAAAATCCTGATAGGGATATCATTCATCCTGCTGACAATCGTGATTACGGTGTCCCGCGGATATAAAGACAGCATCAGCGGAACTTTAACCGGGAGGCAGGCATTAAAAGCACAGGAAATGTATATGACTGAATTTGAAGTATATGCTAATGATATTGATACGGTCATGACATTGTATTTGACGGATTCCATACAGGAAGAGGACTTTCTGAATCATCTGTCTCTATTTCAAGAGCAGTTATATGTAATGCAGACAGCATATACGTCAGACATGGAAAATTATCCGGTCCGTACCGGAACACATACTTATGATACAAAACGCGGTTGTGAGGCTGTAAAAGAGTGCTATAATGTCATGCAGAACCTATTGGATATGATGAAAGAAAATTATCAGGACAAAGATGCATTAAGTTACAAATATCTGGCTTATCATCAGGAGGTTATCTCAACGGTATCCGATTACATGACTGCAAAAAAATTAGTGTTTGAACAGGAGGAAAATCATGAATAAATATCGCTGCGGGGCAACGGTTGACATCGGATTTGAACGTGTGAATCAGGAAGATTTTGTGCAATACAAAGAGTTAGATGACAACAATTTACTTTGTGTAATTGCGGATGGAACAGGCTCCAGAGAAAAATATCCGCAGCCTGCGGTAATTACTGCAATGGACATTATTGAGCATATAGAATACTGTTTTCATAATAACCCGGAATTGTTTTTTAAAAATCCTGAATTCTTTTTAAAGGATGCTTTCTTGTGTAGTAATCGCGTACTTGGAGCATTTAAACTTGCGAATGAAGAATTATTCAGCGGGTACGCGGCCAGTGTTACTGCAATTTTATTTTCTAATGAAAATAAGATTTATTTATCTCACTGTGGAAACACGAGGGCTTATATCATGCGGAATGGGATACTTCGTCAGATAACCAGAGACCATACAAAAGCACAGGAGCTGTTGGATGAAGAAAAAATCAATCAGGAAACGTATTACGTTCATCCTGACAGATTGAAAATGACAAGCGGAATCGGAATCGTGATTAATCCAGAAATCCAGACAGACCGGTTTCGGATACAAGATACAGATTTAGTGATACTTACAACTGATGGTATTCACTACGCGATTCAACAGGAATTCATGCCTGATTTGCTGCTTAGTGGTTCAAACTGTGCAGAAGCAAGTTTAAATCTGGTTTCGGCAGCAAGAGACCAAGTGAAATACCCGGATAATATGTCTGCCATGGTTGTTCACTGTAACCCGAAAGTAGAAGCCTAAAAATACCCGTCCTCAGTCATTGGTATGCTCCCCGTCAAGAGGACAATAAAAAATAATAAATTTTTGTATCGTCAG